>Ga0265297_10000203_pt1 | contig 198475 bp, 174 predicted proteins | sample Munlanlwell13791_FD_192502 | JGI IMG/M metagenome (GOLD analysis project Ga0265297, IMG submission 192502) | Leachate microbial communities from a municipal landfill in Southern Ontario, Canada - Leachate well 137-91 | ecosystem: Engineered > Solid waste > Landfill > Unclassified | place... | reverse complement strand
TAGGTTAGAAATGGATGGAGTATTGAAAAGTTGGGCAATCCCGAAAGAGCCACCTGTAGAATTAGGAATAAAAAGATTAGCAATCCCGGTAGAAGACCACAAACTTTCTTATATAGATTTTGAGGGTAAAATTCCGGAAGGGTCATATGGTGCAGGAACGGTGAAAATCTGGGATAAAGGAGAATATGAGCTTTTAAATAGGGATGACAAAAAAATAGAAACTTACTTAAAAGGCAATAAATTAAAAGGATATTATACGCTGATTAAATTTAAGGATAATTGGTTACTTTTCAAATATAATATACCTTCCTAAAATTCGGAAGAGGGGTTGAGATGGATTAAATAGATTAAAAGTCCTTGACATTGTTGTTTTATAAGAGAACATAATGCACATGTTGATAAAATAAAATTAGACAGGAGGGCAAAATGCCAATACGTGATGCATTAGAGAGATCAAGAGACGGAAAGAGGGACGATAAAAATAAAGACAAAGATAAGGACAAGGATAAGGACAAGAAGTAAAAATAACCTTTTTTGCAGATATTGAAATAGTAATTACACACCAAAATCTGTTCTGTTTTATTTCCTTGACTAAACGTTTTAACAATATTAAGGTTCCATTAATGAATCGGAAATATCCATTAAAATCTCCACTGGGGGAATTAGCATGGAGAAAATTCAATCGTATGGATAAGGAAGAACCCGATTCATACATATTATGTGAGAAATACTGTAAAGGAAGATTTAAGTGTTTAACTAAAGACTCACAACATCTGAAATATTATTTATGTTGTTTTAATCCTGTGGAAGACCTCTGCCAATTAGAAAAGATTTTCATAGAGAAAAGTTCAAAATTTTCCATGTGCTCCGACAATGAATTTCTTTTCCGGGTGCCGGATACAAATTATTATTACATATTTAAAGGTAGCGGGAATACTAATTCTGTATGCATTAGCAAGTTTCTAAAAGAAGCAAAAATTGAGGGAATACTAAGTAAAATGGATATGGCTGTTGAGATTGCCCAGAAAGTAGAAGTTCCGATAGAAAAAGCTTTCGATATAATTAAATCCATTATAACTACTATAACAGAAGTATCAATGAATGGGGAAAGTTTGATTCTTGGGGAACTGGAAATGTCTATACTTCCCCAAAAACGTTGATTACCAAATTTCTCCTTGTTTTATATCTAAACAAGCTGTACACGTAAAACTTAAGAGAGCCTGAATATAAAACCTCCTTACTTAGGACAACGCTTAAGAATTGCTGGGAGTTTAGAATTACTAGACGAACCATATGCTGATTTATATGTCTCGTTTAACTTAGGAAAATAGTATTTCAACACTTGTGGATTACCTACAGATAAAGAAAATTCATAAGTAGACTTAATAAACATAGCATAGGCTAAGAAACGATCTGATGGGGATAAGTCCGAATAAACACCCTGATAAGAGTCTAGCTTAATACACTTCTCGAAAAACCCCACACCATGGCTTATATAAACTCCTTGACGCTCAGGAGAACCAGAATAACCTAAGGTGCCATCAAAATAAAGAAAATTAGCGCCTAATGCATAAGTATAATAGCCCAACAAAAGATTAACTTTAGCTGATGAGGAACCTTCAGGGGTAACACGTCTATATTCATATAGATTAATTAAGGCTTTTGTATATTTTGTAACCTTAGATGGAGAAACATCTAATAACCAACCATTATAAACTAGGTCAGAGAATACATAGTCTTCTAAAGTTACTTCATAACCGGAACCTGAATGAGGTTTCCTTTCAACAACCATAGACTTACAAGTATCAGCCCAGGCAAACTCAGGCTTAACACTAGAATTTCTCGAAAACTTTGCAGAGCGCTTAACTTGCTCCAAAGAATCCTCTGAACGAATGGAATCTTTACAAACAGGATCTAAACGCATAGAATTTAAATAATCTATATTTAACCGAAGGGAATCTTTATAAACAGAATCTAAATGAAGAATTTTTAGATAAATATTATATAAACGACTCCAATTTTTATATTCAGATTTTGTAAAAGAATCTGGAAGAGAAGAAGAATCTTTATATGCGGACTTTAAACAAGAAATATCTAAACTAATGGAATCTAAGCGAACTGAATCTAAACGGATTAGAGATATATTAACAGAATCTAAATAAGGAGACTTTAAATGGTCTGAATGGTCGTAACCGATTAAACTTAAAAATATAATAAAAAAACTCATTTCCCCTCCTTACTGACAAACGATTTCTCACACTCCTTTTATTATAAACTATATACTCCTTCAAACTCTTCCTATATTGTAAATTGTTAAAATTTTTTGTCAAGGATTAACAATCCCCCTCTCTAACACCTGTCTTGCCTTTAGACAGATACTTTCTATAGTGATTTTTGTCCTTAACAAATTTGTTAGGTGAAGAAAAAATCATTTGACTTCCCTTCCCGGTGGAGTTTGAACTGGGGTTCAGAAACCTATTGACAGGGGAATGTTTTCATATCAGTATATTTGACTTGATGAAAAACGGAATAGACTTTTCTATTTAAAAAGGAGATATTTTTTCTACCCCTTAATAAATGCTAACATAAAGTATAGAAACATGTATATATTTATAGACAATTGAGAGGTAAAAGAGGAAAATTGTTGCTAATAAGTAAAAAGTCACGTAGAAGGATTTAAATATGTATAAGTATTTCTCTTGAAGTATCCCCCTATGTCCAACCTGTACGAAACGACTAATGATAAACAATGTCTCTATAAAAGGCTTATATTTATAGTCTACTGTCTTAAACAGAAAATAATCGTTGCTATTTATTTTGTTTATTATATTCAAAAAAATATTTATCTTTAAGAATACATTGGGGCGGAATTACTTCTGGTTTGATTAATTCCCAGTTTTTTTTAGCTTTAGTAATGCATTTATCCAAGGAAATAATAGGAGGAAAGTAATTTTCTTTTATCAGAGAAGCATACATCTCAGAATCAGGCAATGGAATATGTTTCACAGCAGAAACTCCCCTTGAAGACAAAGTAATTATTTGTTTAAATGGAGACTTAGTTATAAGTTTTTCCCCTAATCTGGATACCAAAATAAAACTCCTATTTATATATTGAGGAAATCCTATAAAATATACTTGATGCGATAGTTGTCTATATGTTTCATCTTGAACAAACTCTTTAAAAAGTTTTACTAAATACTCCGGAGACTGAGATTTCAGTTTTATTGAAGCAATCATTTCTGGTCTATATGTTTTGAAAATCCCCAATAAGATTGAAAGAATAGCTCTAGATTCAGGATTTCTAGAAATGCGCAGAAGAGTATTTAGCGTTTTTTTTATACGATTAATATTTATATCGATTTGTAATTTGTATTCCATACCAACAAGAAAATCATAAGTTTCGCGATAAAGTGAAAATACTTGAGTGGCCAATTTATAATCTACTTTTTTATTTTTTATAGTCATAGCATTCCCGTAACCTTTAATATCTAATCCAAATTCTTCAATTAATGGTTCAAAAATAGCATGGTTTTGTTGTGCAATTTTTCGTTTTTTATCAATGATTATTATCCTTTTTTTAAAAGCTTCTGGAATATTATTTGTAAATTCTGCTATAACTGAGTTTGCTCGCAAGGCAATATTTGTAGCCGATAAAGCTATACATTCTTCTATAATAAATTGTAGGGATGAGCCATCTGCAACTATTGAGTTTTCTCCATAGTTTCTAAAAAACAATGGTATATTCAAAAAGATTTTGTTATATTCCTTATTCATATCCATTTATAACTTTGTTGTATTTATATATTAAAAAATATGTTGTAGTATAATCATGTTTTTCTTTTTCTGCAAGAAAAAAATTATTTTCATTCGGATAACTACGAGACTTTTCTTTATACTATGATTGACCTTAATATAATTGCATAAATTGAATTTTTGCCATAGGTTGACAGGGATGTCCATAAATAATTTCTAAGATGCAATTATCCACCCTTCAATTACGATGAAAAATACGAACAGGCGGATTTGGGGGTATATAAACTAACGAGAGGGATGTCAGAAGCTTCTAAGTTTAAAAGAACAGAAAACTTCCGTCCTGACCTGATGATACCGACAGGTTCAGCAACACCGGAAGATTATAAGAAATCAGGTTACGATAGAGGACATCTTTGTCCGGCAGGGCGATATGATATACGATGCGACTGCGATGTCAGAATCGTTTTATATGTCAAATATGAGCCCCCAGACAGCGGGATTCAATCGAGGGGTATGGAAGCGCCTCGAAGATAAGGTAAGGGCTTATGCAAGAGATAATGACGAAATTTACGTAGTTACGGGGCCAGTGTTAAAAGATGGGTTGCCGACAATATTTATTCCAAGCCCGGTGGGATTTGAAAACAAAGCTTCGCTTCGTCAGGAAGCGCTGATAGAGCTTCCATTAAAAGTTAAAAACAACACAATTATAAAGTTTATTTCTTATTTGATTTCGTAATTCTTTAACTCCAAATTTCTATCATTTTGTTCTGCATGGTAAAAATGCCCTAAATATTTCAGGGTATCTCTTAGATAATCTATTTAACCTTTTCCTTATTGTTTTAGCGATACTATCATTTACTTCTATATGCATTAAAAATAAAAGGATTCTACTTTGTTCCTCTGGACCTAAATTTGAACATTTTGATAAAGCTAATAAAAATTTATTAACCATATCTGGAAGTTCATCTGGATTATAGAATCGCTTAATTGACCATAATAGAGACAATAACATATAAAGATTATCTTCCGAAAGTTGTTTAGAAATCTGTTCATTGAATAACTGTTTCGCTTCTTTAAATAAAAACATACTTCCAAATGAGAGTTCGGCCATGTCCATCACAATAAAATCTGCAAATATCCTAGGAATCTTAATCTTCCCCTTTTTTACGATATCCAAAAATCTTCCTCTTATTTCTGGAGCATATGCAATTGCTTTTTCAAGTCCATAATATCTTGTCTTAACGGAGGAATTCCATCCAGCCTGAATTAATCTACCTACTAAAAATTTATGAGTATATGAAAATATATTCTCTTTTCCCTTTTCAAAATTAAAGATTTTATCTAAAATGTCATTTTTTACTTCTCTCCTCAAACCAATATAGAAAAATGCAACATCTCCCCAAATATCCTCAAAATAAATTTCGACAATAAAATCACTCAAATTTGGAAATTCATCCCATTTATCGTAAATATAAAAAGCTGCAGAATAATCCAAAAAAGTTCTATGTCTAAATGTTACTGTTTCTCTTATATCAAGGATTCCAACTCGTTCAAGTTCTTTCGATAAAATTTCTTTATCTAAACTATACTCATTTACATAATCATCCAAAAATTTTTCATACTCATCTCTATTTATTTTTAACCTATTTTTACTTAAAAATTCTTTTATAGCAATTTTAGCAAAAAATCTTTTTTTTACAATATAATCGAAAAGTACTTCAATGCCTTTTTCTTTATCATATCGTCCAAGTGCCATATCGAAGAATCTATCATAAAGCTCAGTTACTGAGGCTGGAATCTCTTTATTTTCTTCTACTAATTGTATAAGTAACATCAATGAAAGCGGAACCATTGGAATCTGAAAATTTATTTTTTCTAATCCATTTTTAAGTACATCTAATATTTGTTTATTGCTAACTAATTTTTCAAAAAGTTTTAATGCCTGCCCTAATTCAAAAGGTAAAAGCTCATACTTTTCAAATCCACTTGGCAATGTTTCTATAATGTTAATTTTACGACTTGTAATAACAAGTGAACAGTTTGCTTCTAAAGAAAGTTGTTCTGCTCTTTTTATAACTTTTTCTCTTTCAAGAGATAACACTTCATCTAATGCATCCACTAGTATTACTTGGACTTTAAAACGTTCTATTATATTTGAGTCCCCTAAAAATTTTCCCAACATTGTTTTATAGTCATTTGCTTCTAAAACTTCCTTTGCCGACATTAAAATAGGTATTTCTATTTTTTTACCTGATGGTTTTATTTCTTTAAATGCAGAAGAATACGCGTTTCTTAACATATCAATTGATAGTTTAGCTAAGTTACTAGATTTGCCGACCCCCGGATCGCCTGTTAATATTATTTTTCGTTTTTTAGAAAGAATAGATTTTAAACTTGAAAAAGGCATTTTTTTATTCCTACATATCAATATAAGTTTTTCCTCGTCAAATTTTGCAGGGATATCTATGGCAGCGACTAAGGGTTCTACAAAATATTCTGACAAGCTAATATTCCTTGACGAATACTTTTTTTCTAAATTCTCTATTTTTGTTTGAAAAAAATTTATTGTTTCCCCTTCAAAAAATATCTGAGGATAATATTCTGTAAAATTATTAATGAGCCACTCTATATCAAAAATGTCTATAGCTCTTTCTTTAAAGTCTCCCTCTAATCTCGTTTTTGCCGTATTACTCATATCACCTGCTAAAACAATAAATACCTTATGGACAGGCAATTCCATAAAAATTGTTTTCATATTTGCACTATTACTAAATGCTTGCGAAACTTGACTTTCTATTTCTTCAAGCTTTTTGTTTTTATTTTTAGAAAACGTTTCCTCTACTCTTTTTTTTACTTCATCTACTTCTCCAAGTGTTTTTCCACTAATGTTTCCTCTTTTTACTACAACTCCTATTACATTTAAGGTAAGTCTGTCTCTGTTTACTATTACAAGATCTTTTCCTAATTCATTTACTCCATGTGTTATTTCAACTGTATAATTAGGCTCCATTTTTTCAAATAATATTTTTAGTTCCTTATGTAGTTCTGTCTCTTTTAATAACATCAAGATTTCTTTTCTCTTCTCTTTGGTAAGTTGTTGGGCTTGTCGAACTATCTCTTTCTGTTCTATGGACATCGTAGTATTCATCTATACCTCCATTTTTAAAAACAATTTTTTATAGGTTTATGAAAAATTCTTAATTTCCTATCTTTGCGTTCTCAGTGACCTTGTGACGAGAACCCATTTTTTATTTATGCATATTCTCATTTTCACCAAAATTATGTTATATTTCGCAATTGTCAACTTTTTTACTATCTCTTTGGGGGTAAGCATTAGAGCTTATTATCCCGAATGAAATGAGGGGCAAAAAATATTACCTATTTTGTAGGGTACGACATGGTAGAATGTCTTTTGTCTTTTCTTACTGTTTCCTGTTCATTGTTCACTGAAAAATCCTTAACTTTTTCTCGGAATAATTAACTTTTCCCTTGCAAAAAACTAAGAGTATATTATTCTTTCCCTGTATGTCCTTCAACTACATCACCCTTCAAGACATCCAGAAAGGAACCCACGAAGAGAACAGAATGGTTATAATCCGGTGTAGGAATTGTGAAGACCAGAAAATCGGAAATCACGTCGACTGGGTGAAAGATTGTATAAGAGACCCGGGGCGTTATTCGCTACATAGATGTCCGGTTTGTAAGGCGGAGACGAAACTAAAGCATACGGATATAAAGAAAATAAAAGAGATGTTGGGGTGTGAGTAGGGAGGGGCTCTTGGAATGAATTGTTGACAAGGATTTTTAACAAAGTATAGTGTTTTTAAGTAGTAATAGAAAATTTGCGTAGTATTTTAATTGAGGGTTGCAGTATTTAACCAAAGGGAGGAATTCAATGTCTATCGAAAAAAGGCAAATAACAGAACAAGAAAAAGCAATGGTTTTGAGTCACCATGGGAATAGATGTTTTATCGATGGAGCTCCATTTGAAGATGATGAAGTAATAGACTTTCATCATATAAAGCCGTATTCGAGAGGTGGGCAAACAAATATTGATAATATAGCTCCTGTCTGCAAAAAGCATCACAGTAGGATTGGCACTATGAGCTTACAAGAATATAAGGATAAGATTGAATTGGACCGTTTTTTTGAAGGTGGGCCTAAATACTTAGATGACTTGATAAAAGAAAAATGCGGGAGATGTGAGCCAAAAATTAAATATGAAGATAAAGGAGATCATATAACACTCTACTTTGACGATTCTGCGCATAATTTTCCTCTTTACGAATGCCCGATAAAAAAATGGAAGTATTTCTATGCTAAATTACCTGTTGTAAATATAGGAAATGATAAGGATCTGCAACCTAGGGCATTAAGAGTAGTATCTCTTTGGGGGCTATATAGACATTTTCAGTTAAATACACAATTGTCGCCCTCTATATGTAGGATTGATGAAAATGGTGGGCTTTTATTGTTTGATGGCCAACATAAAGCAGCTGCCCAAATTTGGTCAGGACAAAAATATATTGAATGCAAAGTGTATTTAACTCCAGACTCCAGAATATTAAAAGAGACAAATTTGGAAGCACACGGATCATTTCGTCAAATGTCCTTTTACTCACATGAATTAATGAAAAAATATGCGGATCTATTTGGGGAAGATTGGAATGAGTATATCAAAACTGAGGGAGCGAAATCAGAAATAGAGTTTATGAGTTTTCTTATGGTTAGTAAAAACCACTCAAAAGCACAGGCAAAAAATGAAATTGCTCTAGCTATGTACAATGAAATCATAGATGATCCCGATAATAAACTCTCTAAGTATTTATCTGAAAAGAGTAGAGGGAGGCAACAACCACTAACTTTTGCTAGGCTCAAAAAGACATTTTTTCAATATATGCTAGTTCCACCACCTACAGAATGTGAATTTGAATCTGATGAAGATTTTCGAAAAGACGAGAAAAGAAATCTGATTCGTTTGATGAATATAGTTGCTGAAGAGGGACTTGATGATAAATGGGATCCTGAAAAAAATAATTCAATGCATAAAAGGGCCGAAAGAATCTTCGGAGCTGGTTCTATTCGTGCATGGGTAATTTTGCTAACAAACGTGATCAATACACATCTCCGGCACTATACCGATGAACAACGAGCTCAATTCTTTTTTAGAAAAATTCCAGATGCCGAATTTAATTACTTCAAACAATTTGTTCAGAAACTATTTACCCATAAAATATGGGACGACCCAGATCCGGCTGGTGAACTTAGTGCAAGATTAGCAAAAGATGATATAGAGACAGCAAGAGCATTGTTTGAGGAAAAAGGACTAACTGTTGATTGGATATTGGGCAATCCTGAAGTATAAAATAAAGCTATGTTAAATATTTTCACTGAAATAAAACAATGGGCAAATAAGCTTCCGTATTGGGAACAATTTGCATTAAATAAGATAATAAAAGGAGAGGAATTAACCGAATCTGATTATGGTAAATTATTGCGATATTTATTAGAAGATGAAAAATTAGAACCATTAACCGAAGAACGTCCAACATTACAATTCTCTAACGATGGAGATACTATCTCCTCATCTTATATTGGAAAAGTAAAATTGTTAAAGATATTTAACATGAAACATGTTAACGCATTGGTCCCGGGGCAAACTCTTACTTTTGGCCCAGCTTTGACTACTGTATTCGGAGAAAATGGCTCTGGCAAGTCAGGATATGCCAGAGTATTTGGTTGTATTGGTTTTACACGGGGGGACAAAGAATTACTTCCTGATATAACACAAACGCATAGTATTACGGAAATAGTAGCTGCTGATATTGAAATGTTTGACGGGACTCTTAATAAAACCATTCATCATCAGGTGGGAAATCAAGAAGTTATCCCATTTTACGTATTTGACAGCACCAGCGTGCAAGTACATTTAACAAAGTCAAATATGTTTAGTTTTTCTCCAGCAGGTCTTTCTTATCTTACTAAGTTAGCTGATGTAACGGATAAGGTTAGGGAACGTTTAAATACTAAAATCGAAGAGTATTCAAAACCTCATAATTTCAACATTTTGTTTCAAGGCGAGTCAATAGTTGCAGGACTAATTGCTAATCTTAAGACTGAAACTAGTCTTGAGGACTTAAAGCAAATGGCAATATTGTCACCGGAAGAAGAACAACAAATTGAAAATTTAAGTATTACAATTGCCGAACTAAAAACTAAAAATATTCCTAAACAGTTAGAGAGAATTACGCAAACAATAAAAGATTTAAATAGTTTAATTAACTCTTTGCGTGAAATGGATGAAAAATTAAGTGATGGCGTTATAAATGATATAAAAGAAGCAATAAAACTATACACTCAAAAAAAGACTATCGCTCAGAATACTAGTGTTGATCAGTTTAAATCAGAACATTTCACTCAAACAGGAAGTGAGGTTTGGCATACGTTTATTAAAGATGCAGGTTCACTTGCTAAAGCCGAACAAATCTCTGACGAGAAACCATATCCACAAGTTGACGATCATTGTCTACTTTGTAATCAGTCTCTTTCGCGTGAAGCAAGAGAACTGTTGTCTCATTTATGGACATTTTTAGAAGGTAAGGCACAGATAGAATTAGATGAGGCACAAACAAATCTTACAAAAAAGCGGAATGAATTAAATAAAATTGATTTCCGTTTTTTTGACAACGAAACTACTTGCTATAGATATTTACAAGAATGCAATCCTATACTAGCAAAACAATTAATAACATTTATAAAAAGTTGTTGCCAACGACGGGACACTGCTCTTAGAATTATAAATACTCACACGGAAGAAACTATACCCCAAATACTTAATAATGAAATCGCTAATATTGAAGAAATTATCAAGACACTGGGAATAGAGATAGAGGAATTGACGGGGAAAAACCCTACACAAGAGATTATTAAACTTGAGCAACAATTATTGAACCTACAGCATAGGCAGATACTTAGAAAATATTTTTTACAAATTGAAGATTATATTCAAAAATATATTTGGGCACAAAAAGTAGCCAATATTGTTTTAAGCACAAGGCACATTACAACAAAACACAATGAATTGTTTGACCAATTAGTTACAAAACACTATAAAGAATTATTTGAGCAAACTTTAAAAGACCTAAAACGTCCAATTAAAGTCAAGGTGACAACAACAGGGCAAAAGGGGGAAACATGTAAGCAAATTGTTTTAGAATCTGCCATAGAAAATATTACTCCAGACAAGGTATTAAGTGAAGGAGAGAAGAGAGCTGTTGCATTGGCAGATTTTCTTACCGAAGTATCGTTAGATATAAATAGTAGTGGAATTATATTGGATGATCCAATCACATCTCTCGATTTAGAATGGAGAGAACTAATTGCATCTATCTTGGTCGAAAGAGCTAAACATCTACAAGTAATTATATTTACACATGATCTGCCATTCCTTTATTTTCTTAAAAAATATGCTGAGGATAAAGAGGTAGAAATTGTTACACATTGGATAAAGCGAGGAGGTAGTGACAACAAGCCAGGCTACGTATTTCTTGACAATAGTCCTGCTTTAGAACGAGACTATCGTAAAGCCACGAGATCACGAGAAATCTGTAATCAAGCTAAAGATGCATCGGCAGAAGAACAACAAAACCTTTTACGTCAAGGATTTGGTGCTCTGCGTACATCTTATGAAGCATTTATTATTTTCGATATTTTTCAAGAAGTCGTAATGCGATTTGATGAACGTATAAGTTTTGGACGGCTGAAAAATATTGTATGGGATAAGTCAATTATCGATGAAGTTGTTTTTAAGTGTGAACTTCTTTCAAGATATATTGAAGCACATTTACACAGTGATGCTTTTACCTCAAAGAAACCGACCTGCGAAATATTAATAAAAGAAATTGACGAATTTGATGCTCTTAGAAAAAAATTAAACGCTCTAAAAAAATAAAGAGAGGAGCTACTAATTATTTTGTTGGCTTTCAACTCTAACCCCTCTTTCCAGTTTTTATCATTTTTGCCAATTTGTTTATCTCTTTCCAATATCCCTGGGGGAGAAGTTTTTCCACTATATATTTTTTATTGACTTTTTATAGAAAGATTAATAAAGTTAATTCAATGAAGCCTGAAGAAGAAGCGAGAAAGCAGATTGACCAATTACTGGAATCGGCAGGCTGGAGTGTCCAGGATTTAAAAGATATAAATCTAGGAGCTTCTTTAGGGGTAGCTGTTCGAGAAGTTAATCTTAAATCAGGTCCGGTAGATTATCTCTTGTTCATAGAAAGAGAAGCTGTTGGAGTTGTAGAAGCGAAGCCGGAAGGCACTACATTAAGCGGAATATCAGAGCAAACGGATAAATATATAAAAGGCATCCCTGACAATATTCCTCACATTCAGGAACCTCTGCCATTTGCATACGAAAGCACAGGAGTAGAAACTTTTTTCAGGGACACGAGAGACCCCGAACCTCGTTCCAGAAAGATATTTGCATTCCATAAACCCGAAATCTTAAAAGACTGGCTTTCTAAAAAAGATACTCTCAGGGCAAGGTTAAAAGAAATGCCTCCGTTAATAACAACAGGTCTTAGAGATTGCCAAATTGAATCTATCCGTAACCTTGAAAAATCTTTCACGGAAGCAAGACCAAAGGCACTTATACAGATGGCATCAGGCGGTGGGAAAACTTATACTGCCGTGAATTTTGTCTATCGGCTGATAAAGTTTGCTAATGCAAAAAGAGTCCTTTTTCTGGTTGACAGAAGCAACCTTGGACGTCAGACAAGAAAAGAATTCCAGAGTTATACAACTCCCGATGATGGTAGGAAATTTACAGAGCTATATAATGTTCAGCATCTTAGTTCAAATACATTTGACCCGGTAAGTAATGTTTGTATTACGACAATTCAAAGACTCTATTCTATGCTTAGAGGAGAGCCTGATTTTGACCCAGAACTTGAAGAAAAGTCTGTCTTTGAGCTTGCTCCTTTTCAATATAAATCCAAAGATGTTTCGTATAACCCTAACATTCCGATAGAAACTTTTGACTTTATTGTAGTTGATGAATGTCATCGTTCAATATATCATCTATGGCGACAGGTTCTTGAGTATTTTGATGCCTTTCTTATAGGGCTGACCGCAACTCCTTCTAAACAAACATTTGGGTTCTTTAATCAGAATCTTGTTATGGAATACAGCCACGAACGGGCACTCGCAGATGGCGTAAATGTAGGTTATGAAGTGTACCGCATACAGACAGAAATTACTGAAAAAGGTAGCACAATAGACGCGGGTTATTACGTTGATAAACGAGATAAACTTACAAGGAAAATACGCTGGGAAGAATTAGATGAAGACCTTGAATATAATGCTAACCACTTAGACAGGGCTGTGGTTACGCCTGACCAGATAAGAACAATTATAAAGACATTCAAAGATAAATTACCTACCGAGATATTTCCGGGCAGGACAGAAGTTCCGAAAACCCTTATATTTGCCAAAGACGATTCTCATGCGGAAGACATTGTGCATATTATAAGGGAAGAGTTCGGAAAAGGAAATGATTTTTGTAAGAAAATAACTTACAGGACTACAGGCGAGAAGCCGGAAGACCTGATTGCAAGTTTCAGGAATTCGTATAATCCACGCATTGCAGTTACCGTTGATATGATTTCAACGGGAACGGATATAAAACCTCTGGAGTGCCTTATATTTATGAGAGATGTTAAATCAAGGGTCTATTTTGAGCAGATGAAAGGAAGAGGAACGAGAACTATTGATTCTACGGAATTAAACGTTGTTACACCGGATGCCTTGCATAAAACGCATTTTATTATCGTAGATGCCATAGGAGTATGCGAGAACGATAAAACAGACTCTAGACCGCTGGAAAGAAAAAAAAGTATCCCGTTTAATAGACTTCTGGAATTAGTTGCTTTTGGGAATAAAGATAGAGATACATTGACTTCACTTGCAGGAAGACTTGCAAGATTAGATAGAGAAATAATTGAAAAAGATAAGAAAGAAATTGAAACCGCTGTTGTAGAATCAGGTCTCAAACCCGACCTGACATTAAAGAAAATTATTAATAACTTATTAGACGCAGTTGACCCGGATAAACACTCCGAAAAGGCAAAAGAAGTTTTCAAAACAGAAGCTCCAACACAGGAGCAGATAAAAAAAGCTTCGGAAGAATTAGTAAAATCCGCCTGCATACCGTTTGATATTCCCAAAATAAGAAATACTATAATAGATATAAAGCAAAGAAACGAGCAGATTATAGATAATATAAGTAAAGACAGGCTTATATTTGCAGGTCATAGCGAACAGGCAAAAGAAAAAGCAAAAACTATCATAGATAGATTTAAGAAATTTATAGAAGAAAATAAAGACGAACTAACTGCCTTACAGATTATTTATAATAAGTCTTATAGCACACGCCATATTACTTATGACCAAATCAGCAAGCTGGCAGATGCAATTAAAAACCCGCCTTATTACCTGACTACGGAAAATTTATGGCAGGCATATGAAGAACTTGAAAAGTCTAAAGTAAAGAGTGCGGGACCACAAAAGCTTTTGACAAACATTATTTCACTTGTTCGTTTTGCAACCGGAGAAAGCAATATGCTTGAGCCTTTTTCTGATATAGTAAACTTTCGCTTTAATAACTGGCTAAAACAGCAGGAAAACGAGGGAACAAAATTTACACAAGAGCAAATGGAATGGCTTAAAATGATAAAAGAGCATATTGCAACAAGTATGAGTATTGAAAAAGACATATTTGAACTTGCGCCATTTTATGAAAAGGGTGGACTCGTAAAGGCTAATGAGTTATTTGGAGATAAATTAGATGATACGATGGAAGAACTAAACGAGGTACTGGTAGGATGATAATTTTTTAACTAAAAGAAGTTAATGTCATAGAGGTGTAATATGAGAATTAAATTAAAGAAAGATTGGGATATTCCAATTCAACCGCCGACTTTAGAATCAAATGGAATTGGTCATTTTGCGGGGAGAAAAAGAGAAGTCGAATTATTAGTCAATGAAATTTTGCATAAAAACCAGGGATCAATCTTAGTGGGTGGTTATAGGGGAGTTGGCAAGACTTCAACTGTTTATAAAGCACTATCTGAAGCAAAAAGTAAAGAAAAGAATCTTATTGTTGTTCTTTTAAATGCGGCTCAATTAGAAGCCGAAAGTTATGTAAAAACTGAGGGGCACAATCAAAATAAAATAGCACCAGAAAAAATTATTCAAAATCTAATTCGCAGATTGTATTCAACAACAAAAGATTCAAATTCAATAAACAAAACATTAAAAGAAAACATAGAAAATCTTTACAGAAAAGCAATTGCAAGCGAATTCAAGCTTAAAGAAAACTACCAAAAACAAACAGAATTTTTATCGGAAGTTGAAAAAGAAGAAAATTCCGAGATATTATTATCAGAAAAAAACATTAAAATTCTAATTTTTTTGGTCTCTTTTGTTTTTGCAGCGATTTTTCAAGTTTTCAAATTAACTCCTTGGGATATGTTAAATAAAATACTTCCTCTTTTCCTTGCCTTTCCAATTCCATACGCTATTAATATTTCATACAAAAGGCGCAAGATACAAAGGACTAAAAACGAACTAAAAGGGGCTGCGGAGGAACTCTATCAATTTGATAATAACATAGGAAATCTTGAATTCGATTTAGAGGAAATACATAAAGAGCTCCACAATAATGGGAAAAAACTTGTATATGTTATAGATGAGTTAGATAAATTGGATCCAGAGCAAGTAAAGAACGTTCTGAAATTTTTCAAGAATTTATTTACACTTTCAAAAGCATTATTTATTTTTGTTGGAGGAGAAGAGCTTTTTTCAGAGATGAAGAAGAAACCAGAAAAACCTGAAATTTACAGGACAAAAGAATACACTTATTTTACTTCAAAATATTTTTTTGCTCGTCCTATGTGGAAGGACTTAAATGAATATATTAATGAAATAATAGAAGAGAAAGAAATAGACAATGATAATTTTGAGAACCTAAAACATTCCTTAACTTTTAATGCAATAAATGATTTTTTTGATTTAATTACTATAATAAAAGATAGGATTATTAAATTTGATAAAGATGGCTATAGCATTATTGAAATGGATAACTTTAGCAATGATGACATTCTTAAGTTTCAATTACATAAACTGCTCACTTTAGTTTTTGAAGAAAAATACTTATCTTATGAACATTCACAATGGTATGAAAATGAAAATATATTAAGAGCACTGTATTCACATATTAGAGATAATATATTATCCCAATATTCAGGACATAGTTTCCAAGATTCTTCGATAGATTCTACTACATTTTCTGCAATTAGAGATTTCAATGCTCTTTTGTATAGATTAGGTATCCTTAATATAATCAGTGAAATGCCACAAAATATCAGGGGGCTACCAGTCCAGATAAGAACCTACCAATATACGGGAAATATAAATATAACCCCTCCATCAAAACTCGATGAGCCAAGTGAAATAGAGAAAAGGTTTATTAATGAATTTAAAAAGTATTGCGAATATATAATTTCAGTAAGTAATATTGTTCTTTCTCAACAGAATAAACCGCAACTGAAAGACGAAAATTTTTGGATAAACCCGACTAATTATACTCAAATGGTTACCGATTTTGGATTTAATGCTACTAGTGTGTTTAATTCATATCATTCTATATACAAAACTCTTATTTCAATGAAACCTCCTTACCTATACAGAAGAGAGATAATAGAAGAAAACACAAAACAAATGTTGAGTTTTACCGATAATATGTTTTCAAATCTTTTCATAATATTATCCAATATCATTCGAAATGTATTTTCTACTTTGAATCTCCAAATTCAACGAGTTCCTCAGAATTCTAATCTTTTTAGCGGTTCAGCTGCTCAAGTTAGAGATATAATTCAACATTATTCCCATCAAGTTATATTTAAACCCGATTATTCAAGACAAATTCTTTTGTTGCCTTTTAATCCGAGTATAAAAGATAAATTGCATCAAATGAAAAAAGTAATTGAAGACAATGCTGCAACACATAACATTTTAATAATAGGAAGTGACGAGGAGAAATTGGGAATAAAAGGAGTTTATCAAATTAACTATGAAACCCCAAGTAAACTTTTGTCTTCAAGTAATAACTTTTTACTATATTTAAATAACAAATTTTTTAAAATTTAGAAAGCAGTATAGCAGCATGATAAACAAATTTTCGTATAATCTCCCCAAAAACTGGGTATGGACAAAGCTAAAAGAGATTTCGTTTATACAAGGAGGCTATGCATTTAAAAGTACAGATTATAGTAACAGCGGGGTTCCGTTATTGCGTATTTCTAACATTAAAGATTGTAAAGTCAATTTTGACCAAGACACAGTTTTTTTAGATAATGCGTTTATAGAAAGGTGCCCTGATTTTCAAATAAATAAAGGAGATATCTTAATAGCTTTATCTGGAGCTACTACTGGAAAATTTGGCATATACGAAAAAGGCGAAGTAGCATTATTAAATCAACGAGTAGGAAGAATTAAGTTTTATAAAGCTTCTCTGGATTCATCTCGGTTTGTTTTCCATTATATGGACATTCTTCGCAAAGATATTTTGAAACAAGCCTATGGTGCAGCTCAACCCAATATCAGTACTCAAGAATTGGGTGAGTTTTCTCTTCCCCTTCCACCTCTTCCCGAGCAGAAGCGGATAGTGGCAAAGATAGAGGAGTTGTTTACAAAACTGGATACAGGTGTAGAAGCCCTAAAAGAGATAAAAAAACAACTAAAGCGTTATCGGCAGGCAGTTCTGAAATATGCATTTGAAGGGAAATTAACAGAAAAATGGAGAGAAGCGAATAAAAACAAATTAGAACCTGCAAGTGTACTTCTGGGAAAAATAAAGAAAGAAAATAAAACACAAGAAAAATATAAAGAGTTTCAGCCGGTAGATACATCTAACCTATCTCAACTTCCCAGAAATTGGGTATGGACAAGGGTGGGAGAAATATTCAAGGTTGCAACTGGTTCTACTCCCGATACTAGTGTTGCAGAACATTGGAATAACGGGAAAATTAAATGGGCAACTCCAAAAGATTTAGGAAAACTATCTTCTCCTTACATTGATGATACAGAACGGAAGATCACGCAAAGTGGACTAGATAGCTGTTCGGCAAAAATAGTACCCTTAAATTCCTTGCTAATTTCTACAAGGGCTCCTATTGGTTATATAGCAATACTTGCCGATAATATAGCATTTAATCAAGGATGTAAAGCATTAGTAAATGCAAATAATAATTTAGTATTTATACAATACTATTATTATCTTTTATTAACAAGAGTCAATGAGATGAATCTTCTTGGAAGTGGCTCTACCTTCAAAGAAATCTCCAAAGATAGCATTGCAAATATTACTATCCCCTTTCCTCCTATTCCCGAGCAACATAAGATTGTAGAGGAGATAGAGAAACGGTTTTCTGTCGCGGATAAAGTAGAAAAAACAGTTGACGAAAACATTAAGCAGGCAAACAGATTACGCCAGAGCATACTCAAAAAGGCGTTTGAAGGGAAACTTGTTCCACAAAATCCAAACGATGAGCCAGCAGAAAAATTATTGGAAAGAATAAAAATAAAAAAAGTAAAACAAGGGAGATAAAATAATATGACTTCTACAACAATTGTACAAAAGCTCTGGAATTATTGTAATGTCCTTCGTGATGATGGTGTTAGCTACGGCGATTATGTAGAACAACTTACTTACCTATTGTTTCTTAAAATGGCAGAAGAACAAACTAAGTTATTACACAAATCTCCCATTGTTCTTAGAGGACTTGATTGGCAAAGCCTTCTGGATAAAGATGGCGATGCTCTGGAAGTCCAATACCGGCATATCCTTGAAACACTTGGCAAAGAAAAAGGTATGCTTGGCGTTATATTCAGAAAATCACAAAATAAGATTCAAGACCCTGCGAAACTTAAACGACTAATTATGCTTATAAATGAAGAAACATGGGTTGGATTGGATGTGGATGTTAAAGGCGAAATCTACGAAGGACTACTTGAAAAGAATGCGCAGGATGTCAAAAGCGGTTCAGGTCAGTATTTTACACCAAGACCGCTTATAAAAGCAATGGTTGAAGTTATGCGTCCCGAACCCGGGATGACTATTTGCGACCCTGCTTGTGGAACAGGCGGTTTTATTCTTGCGGCACATAAATATATAGCCGGTAACTATAAATTAGACAAAGAACAAAAAGAGTTTTTAAAATTTAAAACCTTCAAGGGAGTAGACATTGTTGATAACGTGGTAAGGTTATGCACAATGAACCTTTATCTTCACGGGATAGGAGGAGATGAAAGTCCGATTACTACAAATGATGCGCTTGTTTCATCTCCAACAGAGCATTTTGATATGGTGCTTACTAATCCACCGTTCGGCAAGAAAAGCAGTGTCACAATAGTAAATGGGGAAGGCAAGGCAGACAAAGAGTCATTAATCTATGAACGACAGGATTTCTGGGCTACTACTTCTAATAAGCAACTTAACTTCCTACAGCATGTGAAAAGTCTTCTCGAAATAAACGGTAAAGCGGCTATTGTGCTCCCTGATAATGTTCTTTTTGAAGGCGGGGCAGGAGAAACTGTTCGTAGAAAATTACTTCACGAGTGCGATGTCCATACGTTTTTAAGACTTCCTACAGGTATATTTTATGCACAAGGAGTAAAAGCAAATGTCCTTTTCTTTGACAAGAAACCGGGCAGTGAAAAACCTTGGACTAAAAAACTTTGGATTTATGATTTAAGAACTAACCAGCATTTTAAACTTAAAACAGGAACTTTGAGATATGAAGATTTACAGGATTTTATTGCCTGTTATAACGCATCAAACAGACACAACAGGAAAGAAACCGAGCAGTTTAAGCCATTCACCTATGAAGAGCTAATAAAACGGGATAAAACAAGCCTTGATATACTGTGGGTGAAAGATGACAGCGTGGAAGATAGCGACAACCTTCCTGCTCCTGATATTCTGGCGCAGGATATTATAGAAAAGCTCGAATCCGCACTTGAGCAATTCAACAGTATCCAACAAAACCTAGAGGGAACATAGCCAATTATAGAGAGGAGACACAACCATGCCACTAATAAGAATAGATTTATGGAAAGGAACAGCAACAGTTGAGCAGAAGGGAAAACTTGTAAAAGATATTACGGATACAGTATCCGATACTATAGAACTATGACTACACACGAAATTCTCCAGAGAATAAAAGTATTTTTAGAAAATCCCGATTTGGGGGACTCACCTTATCGTACAGCTAAGTTTTATATTACCACTATGTCCTCAAATCAACAAACCTCTCATATCTTTTGTAATAAAACAGTTGAGCGATTACTTAAATTTTCTCAAAAGCTGTCTACATCAGAAGAAAAACAATTATTCTGGGATGTAATTGGTGGTCCTTTTTATTCTAAGGTGCGAATAATACCTCCTAATGTTTCTCCAGTTCCGATTACAAGGAAAGTTTATTCTTTAATCCGGCAACGATTAGATTTTATATTTATGTTTTTTGTGAAATCAGGAAAAATAGAAGAAGCATTAAATGGTATTAAAAACAAAAAAACTCTTGTTTCTCCCGATATTGAATTACTAAAAGCCCTAATTGAAATATTAGAAAAAGAACCTTCTGCCTTTAATGAAAACAACATTGAAAGCTTAGATATTATAATCAAAAACATTAGAGGTATTATTTATAATGAACGCGAAAAGAAAAGCAAAAGAGTTCAAGCTTCAAAGGATGCCTTCTATGCTTCTTTTGCTGCCTTTGTTGGGAATAAACCTCTGCCACCATCCCAAGTAACCCTTGATTCTATTTCCGATATCCCGGATGAAGTACTAATTCTATGTGAAATTTCACTAAAAGAGCTTGAGGAGCAAATATCAAAAGTTAGGCTTCGAAAATATGATAAAGAGTTGGAAGATATAAATATCATAGAGATCAATCAAGATAAGAAAATAGTACAGACAAAGATTAAAGAACTTGGATTTGAGCCAGATTTAAATACATGTCTTGATAAATTTGACGAAGATTATCAAAAAGCTATAGATGAGTTTGATTTTAAAGCTTGTATTGGTCATCTTAGAACTTTTATAGAAAAATTATCCATTTCAATTGCATTGCTGGTCTCGCAGAAAAACAAGATACCTCCCTCGGAGGAACTAACAAAAATAGGACGTGCTAGAAATTATCTTAGAGATAATAGAGTAAAGTTTTTAACTAAAGAGGAAGACGAACTGTTAGGTGGAATTTATGGAGTTATGTCTGATGCAAGTGCACATTCTCTAACGTCTCGCAAGGAATATGTAAGATTAGCTAAAAATTATGCGATTGAATTTAGTCTGTTTTTGATTAGAAAAGTCTCACAATAAATGACGTTAGAAATGTAATATAGAGCGAATAGCCAAAAGAAAGTTGGGCGTTGGTGGAATGCTTGCATCGGATAAGTTTAAGGAGAGGTAGGAGGGCTTTAAGTAGAATGAAGAAAACCACATATCCAAAACTTGAGAAATCCATTGTGAATTTTTATAACAGGGTAAACAAAATGCTATTTTGGGGTGGGAACTGGGGCTTACCAGAAGCGGTTGAACATCAAGAAGAATCCGAAGGATATGTTAAATTTTCGTTTGTGCGAGGTATAAAATGTTTAATGCAAGTAGAAGAACCAAAGTGTCAGAGAGATAGGTCGGGAGTTCGAGATGTGCTTACTATGAGTTATGCTGTTAACATAAACACTGAATGTTCAAAATTTAAAGCTTGGGAAAAAGAACTCCGAGGTTTTGAATGGGCTATAATCCACGAAATGATTCATATTTGGGAGCACGAACGATATATAGAGTATGCTCTCTATGACATCAAAAATGCTCCATTTGACCAAGACAGTATATATTGGAGCGACTGTTATTTGGAATCGCTCTTATTAATAAGTGAGTTCCTGAGACCAAAGGATTCTATCCTCCGCAGGAGTTTGTTGGACAATATGTATCATCACAGGATGGAATTTTTTACAATGTGTACTATAGTAAGTAAGCGAATTATGGATAATACTAAACTTTTTCAGGAAGTTGCCCCCGAGATATTAAAAACTTATTCCAAGAAAAGGTATGCGTTCAAGGCATTAGTTAAGAAACTCTACGGATATATATAAAAACAAAGAGTCTAAAGCTATTTAGTTTTCCTCCTAATATTCTTTTCCTAAATCTGCATTCTCCTCTATTTCAACAGTAGGCTCCGGATACCCCGGGATATAATGGGGAAAATCCTCTTCAAAGTTCGAAGCAAACTTATCCTGCTTGAGAAATCCGGAATGTTCTATACTTGCTTCTTCCGGTCCCATTGAGGTAAGTTTGTATTTCAATTTATTCTCTACAAATTTCTGAATATTAATTTTTTGATAATCCATACCGAGCATTTCCAAAATGAACTTTAACTCCGACTTCATTGTCAGGCGGTAGTAGTCCTCCTGTTCCAATTTGGGTAATAGGTGCGACCAATCAGCTGTATCCATAGTACTGATGTCCCAGAAATAATAGAAGTATAGCTCCAACACCTTAGCAGATATTTTCTTTGCAGAAGGGAATTGTGATTCATATAGCTCTATGATCTCATCTATTTTTAATTGTTTCAGCGATAGAATGCTTAGAACTAAGCTATCGTCAGTAGTAGCAAGTTTATAGGCTGTTTCCATATCGTTGTTTTTACCAGATTCAAACTCATACATATCTGTTAGGCTATACTTTTTCAGGGCTTTGTTTAACGCCTCTTTAGATAACGCTGCTGCGTTTTGTAACGCACTTAGTAGCTCGTTATCAATGCCGTTATAGAAACGCTGTCTATGCCCTTCTACGTCTTCTGTGGTCAACGTGGTATGACAGACCAACTTAACATGATTTTTAATCTCATCAACGGGAGTCTGACGTATAATCAGATATGTCAGAAAGTTATGGAACGGGTATTCAAATCTTACCGGCAGACAGTCAACCATAATTTTTTAGAGAAGTTCGTTTTTGAAAAAAACGTTTTTCATTTATCTTCCGAACCTTTTCTGTGTTCTTTTAGTTCGTTATAAGTATGAAACATAGACCTTTCGGCAGAGCGCTCATACTCTTGGATACGATGCTTTTCTTCTTTACTCAATGCAAGCCTGGGACGAACAGATTTATGAAATCCATGCAGGCTATCAATATCGGAATCTGCTCTGGCGCAGCGTTGAAGCCGTAGGATATATAAACATATCCTGTCTACCAAAATGGATTCAAACGCATCGGTAGGATGAAGGGTAGAAATGATGTCTTCTTTAAGCTTACTAAACTCCTCTCTTTCCTCGTCACTTAGAAATATTCTATTCGTGAAGATACCGTGTTTAACAGCATTCAGCCGAGTATTTGTCGTATCTTTTGGACCACCGCCCTTCCCCTGGTTATTGGCTTCGTTCATAAGAGTTCTTTCTGAAGTACCTGCCAAAGCCCTTTAACGTCGCCTGCAAGCATTGCATTGTAACAATTTTTATACGATTCGTTGTCCAGATAATCTATAAAGCATTGCCAATCCCGCTCCGTCATATTCGAACTATCGAAAAAATAATAGAAATATTTGTTCAAGTCATCTTCGGTTAAATCATCGAGTTCGGGGAATCTTGTATGTACTTCTTTCAAAATTTCTTTTATTGGTGTTCCCATAGCCTTAAGTATATTTATAAAAACGGCAACTTTTGGGAATGTGTCCATAAGACTCACCATCCGACAGATCCAACTATTCACAAATTGAAGTTTAGGCATGTCATCCATAAACGGGGCTAATTCTTCTATTTTTAAAACCTGAAGGCATTCTTTAAATTCCAACGAATCTCTTTTGGGCTTGTTTATAAAAAAGTTTTCAACGGGGTCTCCCATTTTTGCCATCTCTTCTTCGAAATCCTTGTAAAATAAGCTATCAGGAACCTTGAATCCAAAGAATTTATGTATTAATTCACTCTTGTCTTTATCAGAAGAGCCGATAACAATTAAATACCGTAGATGCCTTTTAAACGGTATTTCGCGATGCAGATCCGGGCGTGCAATACGCATTACATCCACTAACTTCATTTCCTTCTGTTCATTCTGTTCCTTGTTTACCGCAACCCTCTCATACTCGAATTTCATATCTCCCCCTTTTTTCTAACATACTTGTTGTCCTAAGTTTATCAGTATATGACAGAATTTTATTTTTTTAGCAAAACTTGTCAAGACCCAACCGAATAAAAAAATTAAATAAAAAATTAACCCAAGATTTACATAAATCTGTCTAACTTTTTTACAAAACAATCATTGTCTATTTCCCCCATTACCCCAGCAATTGCGTTGTTTTTAATGGTATAAGAATAATAGTAACGGAGGAAGATATGAATAAATTTCACGCTCAGTTTTTGCAAGAGCTCAAAAAAATAAAAGAAGAAATTCTATATTCTATAAGATTGGATAAAAAAATCGATTGTGACAATTATGAGGACATTGCGAGACTAAAGGTATATGAGAAAATAGAAAAAGCATATCTTAAGTTAAAAAATGGAAGTTGCAAAACAAATTAAACTATTATGGAATTACACTTTGAGACCAAGAAATAGAATACACCTTAATTTCTACTTTTACATCACTTGTGGAAGAAGTATTTACAATCTTAAATAAGAGAGTATCGCAGTTAGTAATTTTAGTAGAGGGTATATACCAATTAATATTATAAGTTGTATCTGTTTGGATATCCTGACAAGAACCTGTTAGTTTGTGAAGGAGAAATGTTACTCTTCCATTTGTAGAACCTGAGATATGGGTTGTTACAATATTTAATGTATCAGCTAGTATGTCATAACGCGCTCTTCTATATATAACAGAGTCGTTTTTAGGGATAATTGCGGTTGAATCCATAATAATCTCTACAAACCTTTCAGGTTTACTAAAACACGATGGTAAAAAACAGATAAAAAAGGCAATAACTAAACACAGACCGAAAGGATAAATATTTTTCATATCTATAAATAATCTACGGTCTCTATAATAATTTGTCAATAAAAAATGGAGGTAACAATGGGAACAATAGCAATAACAATAGGGAGTGCAGATAATGGTAATATTCTTGCCCGTGCTGATAAACAAGTAGAAGCAAGTATTTCACTAATGGATTTTGTAAAAATAGGAAATACGATTGGCAGAATTACCAGGATTACAGACAGTCACGATTATTCAACAGAACAAATACTTACTAACATTGCAAAGAAATGTCTAAAAACCAGGCTTAACATTCCAGAAGAAACGAAAGAGATGTTATTTAAAAGAATAGAAATAGAACCATTAGGCACGGTTTATGACACAGGGGAACTCACAGAGTTCGAAGGTAACATCGGATATTTTATGCCGGTGTTTGAAGCAAATGAAAGTGAAATTGCGAAACTTTATCCTAATCATAAAGAAGGCATAACAATAGGGAATATAGCCTCCGGATATAAGAGCACAAATATCCCATTTAAGTTAGACATAGATTTGGCTTTATCAAGGCATGCTTTAGTGCTGGGGAAAACGGGTACAGGTAAAACAAATTTCTTAAAAGAATTAATTGCGTCTAACCTTGAACTCAAGTCTCCACTGCCTATGCTTATATTCGGGCATCCGGATTTAGGAATGGATAACCCTAATGATAAAGGTACAAGGGGACTATCCGCATTAGGAGATGATAAGGTTGTGCTTTTTGGATATGAAAAAAGACTAAAATTATCTCCCGAAGAGTTAGCGTTAACCGATATATTTGAGCAGTTTCCGGATATGTCTACTTCGATGCGTGACCTATGGATGCACATGCAAACGAGGGAGCCAAAGAATTATATCGAAATTCTTGCTAAATATAATTTAAACTCAGACCCGTATAAGTTACATAGACAGCAAATCCCAGACCCGCAACACAAGGGGAAAAATATAACGGTAGGCATTGCTCCTATGGCTACGATTGACGCTGTGAGTAAGCAGGCTCGTGTGCTTGCTAATTATATCGACTCTAAGGCATCTCCTATTGTTTCTCAAATACTGATGTCGCTTAAACAAAGCAAAACCGTGTTAATCAACACTTTTAATATGACCGAATACTACCAGGGATTATTTGTAAAATTGCTTTTGAACAGGCTTCAGCAAAGTGGAAAATACGCAATGCACAGAAAAGTATCCCAAAAATATCTTGTTGTCGTAGATGAAGCACAACACTTCATAAAAACCTGTGGGGAGAAAATTGCTGAATTCGTGATGGAATGTAGGAAATTTGGAGTTACTTTATTATTGAGTACTCAATCACCTGCTTCTATTCCGGCAAGTGTTTATGGACAGATTTATTCTACTATCGCATTTCATTTGAACAAATCGGATTTAAAAGTATTGATTGATTATTCGCCATTACTTGAAGATTGCAAGTCAATGATACTACGACCTCCGTTGAATAAAACACTTGGCTTAGCGATTGCACAAGTAGTGGATTATCCGTACCCCGCAGTAATCCGAGTCCCTCACTTTGAACGAAGGTTCAATAAATAATAAATAAAACGGAGGTAACTACATGACAGAAGAAGAACTACTAAATATTTCAATTCCAAGAGCTAAAATAAGTTCTAATCTTTCGACAGGCGAATTATTGGATTTACAGGTAGATTACAGATTAGAAAAAAGTAAAGACGGACTTTGGTACCTTATTGGCGAAGCCAATCCAACTGGAACACCAAAGGAAGATAGACTGCTACTTGCATCGGAAGAGGTCGTGGATATTATGGATGGCAGTTTATCGGTAGACGAATACTTGCAGGATGAGACTTTTCAAACCCATCAAAAGAAATTGGCAGAACGATTGGCTATGTCAGTTCTATCGGAGCAGGGAATGACTACAAATAGGGAACGATTTGACGTTACGCTCGAACCTTACATTTTACAGCAACACATCGTCCAGACGAAAGGCGAAAATCTGCTTGCAGTCCTCATTAAAGAGCTCAAAAAATCAGATTGTTGCAATCCTATTCCGGCTTATCTCCGTGTAACAGCTCCTACCGGTTTTATTCCAGACCCTATGACATTAGAGAGTCTCGAACAACGAATCTATGAAGGTACACCGGCAGTTGCATTATTGGGACCAACAGGGAGTGGGAAGAGTGCACTTGCAAGATATATGGGTGCAAGGCTAAATAACGAAGGTTATGGAGTATACACAATTGACGGGAATGCACGACTTGAAGGGGATGCTTTGTTCGCTAGAGATGACTTCAACAAAGATGGGACTTTTGTTTTGGAAGGTATTTTATGCAAACTTGCAAGGGAAACGAAAAAACAGGAAATTAAATTGCTAGTGGTACTGGAAGAGTATAATTCTTTTTCTGACGAAACACGGCGTGAATTTTACAGACTTTTTAGTGATGAGGATAGGTATTATACCATTCAATCCGCTAAGTATCAAAATTCAGAAGCTAAAGTAGATTTCTCCAATGTGCAATTTATTTTGACCGCAAACCCCTTGAGTTCAGACCGTTATCTCACGGATGACATGAAAAGACTTTCAAATGCAGAATCCCGTAGGCTGGTAATTCTCTACCAAGATTACACTAAAGACCCGAAGACTATTACAAAGATATTGAAATCTCTTATTACGAAGAAACCAGCATACCAAAAACTTAAACAAAAAATCCCAGACATTGATAACCAGATAAATTGGAAGTTAGGCGTAGATGTATTCAAAGCTATTACTGACAATATAGAAGGCGATTCACTCGGATGGGACATTGGTTACACCCCAGTTGCAGATTTTCTTTTTACGAGCACGCTTCGTCAACATCAACCGCAACGATATGTTATAGCTTTATCCGAACACATTTTGAATGCAATTCCGGATATAAATATCCGTTCTCTTGCCTGTGAAAGGATAAGGCAGGCTACGAATATTATAGTGCCGAAAGAGTATATTACAAGAGGTGCATGATGGAAAGAAATGAAATCCTTGAAGCGAATAGACCTTTAGTCTTGTATGGAGGAGCACAATGGGCTGACGCTATACCGGAATGGATGATAACAGCGATAAAAGAAGAACGGGTATTCTATTCGGCAATGGGAAAAAAAGAAGCCGGTGATTGTGAATGTTTGGCATATCTCGTTACTGCTTCTTTAATGATGCCTCTTTCGGATGAATGGTATAAGGCATATATGTATCTCGCATCACGAGCATTCAAAAAGAAAGGGATAAAAGGACTGCCAGATTTTCTGCAGGATACCGAATTATCCGAATATAACCAACATGGACTAAAGAGACTCAGGGTTTGGATTTACGACCATAGCACGAAGGCATTCAAGATGAGAAAACCTATTGACACTCAATTTATTCCACAGTTACAACTGTTTGCCGGTAAACGGAGGTGCCAATGAAACTCAATCTTGCTGATTATATCCGACACTATGTCAAAAGGGTAATAGGGCTTAATATTCCGGTGGAAGACTCGCCACAACCCTGTGCAGTTTATCAGCCCAAACAGATATTGGGATTACCAGTTTCAGAAAAAACTTTAGGACAATTTCTGGGCGAAGAATTCGTATCTAATGCAAGCAAAGAACTACTGTTCTCTATCATTATTGGATTGGGATACCACGAAGCGGCACATCTTTTATCGGGGGAAGACAATATTACAGAGCCACATATATTGAATAACGTTATATGCGATTCAAACGATTTTAACTTTGTGCCTAATACTTGGCCCGGTTCAGTCCCGTTTACACTTTCCCTTGTAAACACCACCTATCAGCAGAGTCCAGACATTGCGGATATCCCGTTAAAAACAAAGAAAGATGAATTATGTGCCCTGTTGGAGCTTGCCATTGAATTTATGAGGAAAAGACGAGTAAAATTCGAAAAGAAAGATGTAAAGGAATTGGTTGACTGTCATCCATTACACGACGCTTTTGAGAAAATCAAACCAATTGTAAAAGAGGCAAGAAAAGCAAAAATCAAAGATAGACCTACTTTAGTAAAACAATTATTTGAAGTGCTGAAAGGCTACTGGGTGGAGGAAGAGAAACAAAAAGGTAAAGGTAAAAAGAAGGGCAAACCTTCACCAGAACTCACAGCAGAAATGTTAGACAAACTGACAAAATCTGCCGGAGCAGGAAGAAAATTAAATAAAAGTGATGTCAGTAAATTACAACGACTTGCGGAACAAAGCGGTGTATTGAGTAAATGCAGGGAAGTAATGCAGAAAGTCGAAAAAGAAATTGCTAAAGAAGCCCTTGAACGAATTCATTCGTGCATTGATAAACCCTATGATTTACACGAACAGAAAGAAATGTCTTCGTATCCACCACAAATAAACGACCAAATCGTATCAGAAATCAGGAATACTCTAAAGCCTATACTATTCCAACGAGCTATAAAAAGAATGGCACCAAGTACTGTGGGGATACGATTTTCTTCATCGCATTTCCATGAGATTAAGACTAACCCAGATAAGCCAAGAATAAGGAGGGACGTGAAAAGAATAGCAAGAACTATAGATGAGACAAATATTATCTTATGTTTTGACCGTTCCGGAAGCATGGCAGGCGAAAAGCAGGAAACTACAGTTCAGATTGCAAGCAATCTCTACAAAGCTCTTTCCACTATACCAAAGGTAAAGACACAGTTATTGGGATTTAATGACGTGCCAAATCTAATAAAAGGGAATAGAGCTGTATCTATGGATACTGCATTACGGCGAATTCCATTAGGTTTACAAGCACAAGGTGGAACTAATTTCCCACTCGCATTGAAAGAATGTTTGCGATTAGCGAAAGAAACACAAGCACACAAAAAACTTGTTATTATTCTAACAGATGGGGATTTGGCAGGGGACTTTCCTATACGAGACTTGCTTGTATATGCAGAAGAATACAGAATTGAAGTAATTTGCGTAGGCATAAAAGGCAGCAACGTTTTTGAATTGAAACTGCATTTTGATAAATCAATATATGTGGATAGGATTAATGACTTACCACGTAAATTAAAGGAAGTTACTCTATCAAACATATAATTATCTACCGATAATATCAATAAAATTTAACAACAGGAGGAAAGATGAATATCATAGAAGGATTTAGACTTGATAGCCTCGAAGTCCACTTCGGACGCACTGTCAAGACGGGAGATTTTGAAAATATAAGAGCGGATTTGACAATCGGTGGAGCAATTACCGCACAGAAGGATGTTACAGAAGTCAGTGCTCAACTATTTCAGTTACTGGATCGGCAAATATCCGAACAGCTGAAAACTTCTCCAGCAAGTCCAACGCCAAGTGTTGCTTCAGGTAGTGGCGCTCCAGCAGGTGCAGGCAAACCAGGACAAGGGACAAGACAGGCTTCCGGAAAAACAGGGAGAAGTTCCCATCAAAGGGAATCAGGCGATGGTGGCGAAAAACTTGCGACAGCTCAACAAGGTAAAAAGATATGGGCAATGCTGTATAATCAAGGATTGTCCAAAGACGAGATCGTACAACGCCTTGAAGAAAAATTTGGAACAAGCGATATCGCTGAAAACGTATCGGTTGGAGATGCGAGCGACTTTATCGAAGAGTTGCAATCAGCAGCTGTATAACCACGATTATTAATATAAAGGGGGGCTACTTGAATAGACGGTAGCCCTCAAACCATTCATATAGAAAGGAGGCGTAACTACTATGGAACAAACCTTTAGTGTTTCCCGAATAGAACGTTTCGATAAGTGTCCGCTTTCTTGGCGGCTACATTACATAGACCATATCCCAGAAATATCTACTCCCGAACTTCTTATAGGAAGCGCAGTTCATAAAGCAATTGAAATTTATTGTAAACAATTACTTAACGGGAATAAAAGAAGCAGCATAAATGAGATAATCTCTGAAGCCACAGATTCAGTATCAAACGGAGAAATCCTTAATGATGTTAATAGAATATTCCAGGATTTTATAATAACGCATGATTTTAGTAAACGTAAGGTTCTAGGCGTGGAAGAAGATTTAACCCACGATATTGGAAAATATAAATTTCGTGGGAAGCTCGATTTGACCGAAATGAACAATGTCCCTTTGATAAGAGATTGGAAAACAGGAAGAAGAATCTACAGTCAATCAGAGGCTGACAGTTCGCTTCAGGCATCTGCTTATGCATTGCTTCTCTACAAAGAATATCCAGAATTTCGAAATTCTAACTTTTTTGTATGTAAGTTTGAATTCGTCCGCTTCCAACAGGTAATAGAAACTATACGCACACAAAAGGATATTAAACTTACTGAGTCATACCTCATAAAAAAAATGGATACCATTTCTAATGCGGCAGATAAAAATGATTTCCCTCCCAAACCTGGTCATTTCTGCGGGTGGTGTAGTTACTCTAACCGATGTCCTATAGATACGAAACCAGCCAGTCCATCGGCAATTGCAAGCCAAATCCTAATCCTTGAATCTATACTCAAAGACGCAAAAACCAGAATTAAAGCCTTAGTTGAAAAACAGGGACCGGTTGCTATTAACAACGAAATCTTTGATTTTTATCCCCAGGAATCTGAAACATATCCTGTTGCTAAGTTTATGGAAGTTCTCAAGAAGAATAAGGTGCTAGATGCATTCAAGTTCCTGAAGGTTGACAATGAAGAAGCGAAACGTTTAAGTCCACGAATTCTGGAAGAATTGCTGCCATTATCTATTGGGAAGGTAACAACAAAATTTTGTCATAAACAAAGAGAGGTGGCACAATGAAACTTGCAATGCCGAAGTTACCAAAGATAGGCGGAATATGGGTTATTGCCGCAACCATCATTCTGGAAACTGCCGACATCGGAATTAAATTTATCCGAGAACGTCGCCTGCGACGGGAAATGGAAGCGGAGGATGAGCTACGTGAATCCAAGAATTATATTCTAAAGAAATGCCTTAACATTCTACAAAATCAACAGGAAAGGAGAAATAACGATGAAAGCACAGAATGATACCCTCACAAGGGAAGAATCCCTCGCCCTCTGCGTGTTCCTTTATGCCGAAAAACAAAGGCACGGCGAGGATATTAGAATGATAGACGGAGCATTAACTCAACTCAAATGCAAATATAGTGTTTCCTCAGATGAATGGAAAAGTATTAAGAAAAAAAGCAAAAGGTATGTAACGTTTTAGATTTGGAGGCAAAGATGGTATATGTACAAGCATTTGTCTTGAACCCTTTGATTTGTATTTTCATCCTTTGGGCTCTTGTAAAAACAATCTCAGGGAAATTAGAACAACGAATGAACGAGGAAATAACGGAAAAAGTTTCAATAAAATCATTACCTGTTTCCGAAATTGCCGCTGCATTAGGACCTACGATTGAAGAGTTGGCAGATAATATAGATGCTAACATCCCATGGGTAGCGAAATTCTTCGGTAGACGCTGGTACAACGAGACCACCGGAAAGCTAAATGCACTATGTGATAAAAGAAAACTGGAGGAAATTTTGGAAACTGTTTTCGATGAGATAGACCTTAAAGAATTAATTTCAAATAATGCAACAGTAAAAAGTAATGCCGGCGTAACATTGAATAAAATTGTAACCGCAGCATTCCCATCGGGACTTACAGTAGTATTTTCAGGGTATCTGATGGGCGCTTTAATCGGAGGAATTGAATTGTTAGTAAGATATAAAGTATGGTAACAGGGCAAGTCCTGGCGTAAAAAAGAGACAGATAAAAAGATTGTGCCAGGCTGTCTTCTTGCCCGAGAAAAAACAAATCAGGTTCTGCACGCCACAGCACGATTAAGAACGAGAGTAATGGTAGCTCGTCGCCTGGCCACATTCACGGGAGGTGTTGGATGTACAAAGGGTTAGCGGTGCGAATTGAGATGATACGAGAAACAGTCGAAAAAATGGGACCTGCCGTAAAAACTCCGCAAACAGTATGGGAACTCTTGTCAGACTTACGGAAAAAGGACAGGGAATATTTTGTAGTGTTGTGCCTAAATAGCAAAAACAGAGTTTTATGTATCAATACAATCAGCGTTGGGACTTTGAATGCGAGCATGGTACATCCGAGAGAAGTCTTCAAACCTGCGATTCTGGCGAATTCGGCAAGTATAATTCTTGCGCATAACCACCCAAGCGGGGAACCGGAGCCAAGTAGAGAGGATAAAGAAATTACAAAACAAATTATGGAGGCGGGTAAAATACTTAATATTCCGCTATTAGACCACGTAATACTTGGCGGGGAGAGTTGGATATCTTTGAAGATTGAGAAACTAATGTAAGAAAGGGGGGATAAGATGAAAAACGTTGATAATGGCGGGAATGTAACAATTATGCTAAGACAAAAGGCAGAGAAAATATTACTCTCAAAATATGATAAAGCGATAGGTAAAGTCAGAACCGAGCATAGAGAGCTCAGTGAGCGGATAAAGAAGGAAGTAGTTTCTGAGCTGGGAATTGATAAATCAGTAGAAGCTCTGGTAGAGCTATACGAGAAAACCGAGGCATTAGAATCAGAAATAAAGGAACAACTTGGCTCCGGATACGGTTATACTAACTGGAAGGACTGGAAAGCCGGAATTTTCCATGGGGATAAAATTGACAAATTAGTTGAATCAAAGGTCAAACCACAGATAGATGTGGCAAAAGAAGAACTGCGGCTGAAAGAACTCAAGGACAAGCTATTTGAGGATTTGTGGATGGCTGGGCAAACGAAAGCCGTCAAGGACGTGCTTTCCAAGATGATTTGATGAAAACAACAGCGGGTGGGATTAAGTTCCTGCCCGCTGTGTTAACTTCGATATTGCTTACCAATAAAAGATTTCTGATTCTATTTTACCCGCCGGGATAAATTCATTAATTCTGTGTTTATACACTATTGCTATTATTTTTTTATATTTTTCTCTATTTTCGTATTCATAAGTTGTTTTATCGTCCAAGTTTCTATCCTCACCCCAATGTTCTTTTTCCAAAATATCTCCGTTAGAATCATATTTGTATGTCGCCGAATCATATGGAGGATAAACATAATGAGTTATTAAATTTTCATTAGTATCATAAACACATACTGTAATTTGAGAGCTTTCGGGGTGGTCTAAATCAACAGGAGATCTGAAACATTTGCTTTTTGCCAGTTTCCCATTATTGTATTCACATTCTACAACTCCAGAATCAGTTTCTCCTTTTAATAGCTTCTCTTCTTTATTATATATAGCCAATTCACTTTCTATTTCTTCATCAATTACTTTACTACGATATATAGGATCCATTTTTTGCGTGATTTTATCTGTTTTCTCGATAATAATATTATTAGCACCATATACACGAGACAACTCATTCACCCATGCTAACTTCTCTGAAGATAATGATTTCTTAATCATACTATCATCAGCACTATACGCACGAGACAAGTCATTTATCAGATTTCCTAAATAATCATATACACTTCTCTTTATTAAGCGTTCTAAGGTATCATATTTCCATATTGCTTTATTGGCTAATTTCCCGGCAAGTTCCATATATTCACCAGTCAGACCATTAGATACGACCCTCCCGCTTTTATAATATCTATTTTTTTCAATAGGTTTTCCTTGGGTATTGTATTGGTATGTATATGTGTTACCTTGATCCTCTATGATATCACCTTTATTATTGTATTTACACAAAAAATAGAACCTATGCGGAAAAGAATTTACATGTTGTCCTTTTTCTGTAATATATATGCCATTAGATTTCATCACAAATTTATCCTGTCCCCTATCATTCCTCTCGCCCATATATACTACCTCATACAAACTATCTCTATATATAAATTCTTCGTATCTGCTCCCAGGCATTGTGGAGATAAGTGGATTGCTACCATTTGAGTGAAATATTTCATATCCAGGACGATACCAATATGTAGTTTCGTCTACTAACATTCCTTTCTCATCGTAGGTTTTACATTCTTTCGTATTCTTTTTCTCCGTGAATTTCCCATATTTCTCTTCAAAAGTCCACTTAGTTGTGGAAGTTGTATGCATTACGTTTATAGAAGCCTTAGGTGCTTCAACAGTTCCATTAATTGTGCCACATACTATACTGCATAAAAATACAACGATAGCTAAAAACTTTTTCATCTTCGTCCTCCCTTCAAGTCATATAACTTGATTACCTACGTTTCGCTTTCAGCTCCAAGACCTCCGATAGCACTCAATATAACAACTCCAGCCAGTGTAGCAGCTACGACCATTCTCATTTGCACTTGCCTGGATTCCCTCTTGCCGGTTGCAACCCACCGAGCAAAATGCTCGCAATTATTCACAAACAAATTATAATTCGGGTCTTTTAATGCTTTTTTAATTCTGTTTAGCGCTTCTTGTTCATATCTCTTAGGTATTTTCCCAACTACCTCCCATTGTCCGGTAAGATAAAGACTTTTAACCCGTATCCTCGGTCGGGTCTGTTCAATAATAAGAGCAGAATTGCATTTTCTTTTGTATTTAAAGAAAGGGGCTAAGAGCTTCCCAGTACTATCTAAAATAGCATGATGGTCTGTCCATAGGCGTTTCTTCTTCTTTACCCAGTATAGTCCATCTTTTAATTTTTTATAAGACATATAAAACTCCAAATATTGTTTGTTAGCTCTTTTTATTCATTAATTTGGCGTATGGACGTTCTTTTTGAGTACTTTTATACCAATCCCAGTCTGCTTCATCATCATCAATAGCACCATATCCCCACGCTTTCTTAGCAGCTTCATTTATTTTTTTTGCTACTTCTACCATTCCAAACTTTAAAAGTGCATTTACGAGAGGTTCTGCTGCCTGATCCTTCTGCCTACCTGCAATATAACACTTCCCCAGTGCAAACCAAGTATTTAAATCTCCAGGGTTTTGTAGAAGTTTCTCTCTAGATCTCTTAGTCGCTGATGAACAATCATCCCGCTCACTACTTGTAATAAAATCTCTTAATCCTTTACTTAAATCACCTATTGTAATCTTTTTTTTATCTATGGGTTTTGAGGAAGGCTTTTCACCTCTCTCTCCGGAAGAAGCTTTGGATGTGGTCTCGTGTCCTTTTTTTTCTTTTTTACTGGAAAGCTTTACAGGGTTATCTAAAGTTTCAATTAGGTTTTTCCCTTGTAGTATATCTACAGCCAAGTCAAAAATTTTCAATTCTGTATCCGTATCTATTCCATTGGCTTTCAAGTAGTCAATTGAAATATCATACAGGCACTCTTTTGCATCAAGTTCAACTCCTTCTTTCTTTGCCTTTTCAATCAAATTAGGTATTATCTTATATTTCCATGTCTCCATAAATATGTGAGTAGTTTCATCTAAAGAATAAAGTAAAGGTAAGATAACAAAATCTTCTGATGTTTTTGTTTTATCAAGACTAAGCCATTTTCTAATTTCCTGTGTTTTTTCCTCAGAAAGTAGTTTTATCATCTTGTGAATTAAATCCTTAATTGATATAGATTCATCTTTTGAGAATCCACAACCTAACAATGCTGACTTGAAACAATCTAAACTATTAGTCCTCCAGTAGCCAGATTCCACTTTCAGCTTACTGAAATCATATATCATTTTAAATAACCGTAATGGTTTTTCTAATTCATCGTAACCTTTCACAGAGGCAGTTTGACCCCATTGGATTACTTCAATTATAGTTTTTATATTTTCTATTTCTTCATCGTGTTTCTTAATCTTTTCTTTTATGACATTGAAATTAGTTATCAATATTTCTCGGAGACGCGTGTTCTCTGTATGGATATATTTTGCGTAATTAGTAACCGCAATAATTGTATGCATAAGTAAAACATCTTGTTCGCCTAATTTATTTAACAACTTCAAAGTATTGTGCTGTGCCTTAGCCAGATTATGAGTAGAGTCATCCCGAAGTCGAGAATTGCCACCTGTGATTGTGCCCCATATTCTTCCCAGGATATTTTGATTTTGTAATGTGGACATATTTTGTTCAGTAATACAAAGACATTGAACAGCGTCTCTTGCAAATGCTTCTGCTTCAACACGAGACTGTTTGAGGGTAGATATTGTTTTTTCCATAGCAGAATCCCATTCTTTTAACTCTCCGGGGTTATATGATACTATCCCGAATGTAGTTTTTTCTTCATTTATTTCTGGCATTTTTACCTCCTTCTTTTATTTCCTTCCCTTGTCCAATAAGTATTTTATCTAACTCTGCATTCTTTTTAGCCGTTTCGTAAGCTCCTTTGAACAACTTGCTCAACTCTTTAACAAATTCCTCGCCTTTAGCGAAAGAGTTAAGAAGATGTTTCATATCTTCAAACGCTTCCTTTACATATTGTTTATCCTTTGATTTTTCCCCTATATTTCGCCCTTCTTGTTTTAATAACTCTTTTCCTTCTTGAATGTATCCTTTAGCTTGTCCTTGCAATTCTGCTCTATCAACTGTCGTTATATCAACGCCTTGCATGCAAAAATGTATCATAGCTCTTCCAAGCGCATAAGTTGTACAAAAAGCAATAGGAGCCTGAATTATGTCTCCTAAAATGGTTCCAACAACCGGGATCCACTTAACCATGCTGGCGGCCCCTTGAAGAAATTTTCCGGTTATGAGACCATCGAGAGCCCCGATTATTATATTTTTGTATTCTTCCAGTTCAGCACTAAGCTCAAAGAGTTCTGATAGCCTAATTAGCATTGTTACTTGCACTCCGCCAATACCTACAAGATCAGTTGTTGGATAGGGTGAGAGAGCAGCTATTGCTGCTAAAAAAGAGTGTTTTTTAACAATCCCCATCGCCTCCGTATACTTATCTGTTCCTTCTTCTGTCATCCTGCCCTCCCTTCAAGCTTCTACGCTTGAATTAAATCCTAACTATCTCAAAAGCCACAAGAATAATGGCATAAGAATTATAAGAAGAAGACATCTCCTTCCTATAAACTTTAATGTTAACGTCCCCTGGCTAATAAAAAAGGGGCGGTCCAATTGCTCAACTACGATCGAAACCGTAGTTACTCCACGAGAGACTTGGAGCAATAGACTACCCCCTGTAGCTTTCGCCACTAGGGTAACTCACATGGCTCTCGTGGAGCTATTTAAACAAGCAAGTTACAACTTACATTTTAAGTATCAAAGAACTGATTCCAATGTAAAGCGGGAGGGAGAAAAAGTCAAGGAAGTTTTATTTTTTGACGTTTTCGTAACGTATTTGCCCGTGTAGGTTGTTTTTCAAATCACATTATTTATTTTCATTTGACTTCTAACGTATTCTATATTATCTTCAAAAAGTTAAGTAGCACTTTGTTATAAAAAATGAGCCGACTAAACCGAACCAAGTCAAAATCCAAAAAGTGCTTAAAATCAACCGTAAACAAAGTCTCCCTACATCCTAATCATAGCATGAACAAAATATTAGTACTATCAAGTAAGATATATGAGGATAAAAGAGATAAGAAACTCTTATTAGACACAGAAACAAATAATGGAAATTTCTCTTTTGATATTAGAGATTTTACTGACTTTAAAGCTGGGGATTCATCATTGTTTGAGTATTCAGCACTGGTAATAGATTTAACAACATCACTTGGTTGTCCGAGATGGGACGAAAAGAAAATGATTAAAGAAACGATAGCGGAATATAAAAGTGAAGATAGCAATTGGAAGAAGTTTATAAATTCCGTTCCTGACTGGGTAAATAACGGAGAAGTTGTTATACTATTGGATGGACATGATAATACAATCGATGATAAAAATACATATATAGAAAACGCCTGTGTAGAATTTATGGATGGCTATGCTATGTCATCCCCTAAACTAGTGCCAATCCCTTGTAGAGACCTTGCAGATTTTTTTGACATACTCGATATTCAGTATAAACCATTCTCAAAACCCGAATCAGAAGCAGTAACAATAGTTCCTTCTATCCCTGACTTTAATCCTGAACAGAAAACAGCATACCGATCTATAAAATTAATAGATGAAGGAGGAAAAGAAACATATCCGGGATTAGAAAAGATAGCCGTAATTAAGGAAACGGTAGTAGCCTGTGCTATAAAGCGCGGAAAAGGGTATATTGTTTTCTTGCCTCAAATTGCAGGCAAAGATTATTTTCAAAATATACTCAAAGTATTAAATTACTATATAGAAAAGACAAAAGAAATCATTGAGGTAAAAGGAAAACATTCTAAATATGACTTATATATTCATGAGGATAAGGGAAAGGGGTATAATAAAAACTATTTCAATTATAAAGGGATGGGAATAATAAACATAAGTCCTAACGAAGCCCATGTTCTAAGAATAATTGTCGAAAGAGCTAAAAAGAAAGAACCGCCTATTACGGCAAAAGAGTTGAGCAGTATAGAATTACCAGGAAAACAAAAAAACGAAAGTTTGGCTACAAACCAAGAGCCTGTTGCCCAAAAGCGACTTCACAACTATGATTATGTCTATGACATTATTTACAAGCTAAAGAAGACTTTTAGAAAATTTATAACAGGCAACATTATAAAAGACGGTAAGATTAAGAGTAGTACGCCAGGCATTACAAAAGGGTATGAACTGAATACAACACTCATTAGCCCTGAAAAAATAAAAATCATTTGATATTTCCCCAAATTAGTCACGATTTACCTAACTAAAATTTTTTATCGAGATCTAAGTAAATTCCGCTTTTCCCATATTACTTAATACTTAAATTCAGTGAGATAAAAAAAAACTCTTCGAATTGCCCTATTTAATAGGAGATTTATCAATATTCTATTAGACTGAGGGTATGGAAACAGAAAAAACAATCAAAAGAAATGAACTAAACGTGACGGAAGTAAGATTATCGTTGTACGGTAAAAATGGGATTATAGCCTTCGCAGAAGTTATACTAGGCAACTCTTTACGCTTAAACGATATTGCTATTAAACGCACAGAAGAGGGGAAATTATTCCTTTCTTATCCTTTGAAGAAGACCCAATCCGGTTCAGAGTATTTTTACTATAACCCCATTTCCCAAGAATTTGGAGAACAAATAAATAACGCAATATTTGACAAATTAAATGAAATAAGGAATGAGATATATGAAACCGCTAAAAGTTTTAAGTAACTCCGAAGAGCTTTACATATTATTTCAAGAGCTCTATCCCCAATCTATTAAGAAGGGAAAACATTTTCAATGCCCATTCCACGAGGACAAAAATCCTTCACTCTCTATATATCAAACCTCCGATGACCAAGCCAAATATCATTGTTTCGGATGTAGGGAAAATGGAAATGCGATTACGCTTGTAATGCGTAAGAACAACTGTGAATACGTAGAAGCGTTATCAATACTGGCAAAGAGAGAATGCATAGAGCTTAAAGATGTTGATATTGCGCATATAAAAGAGACTAAAAAACGCGGGGATCTTTACGAAAAACTTGGTGATTATTTCAAAGAAAACTTGATAACGCACCCGTCAGGAGAAAGAACAAGAAACTGGCTTATAAAACGGGGTATTCCTAATGATGTATGGGCGAAATTACCAATTGGATTGTATCCTGGAGAGGCAGAAACAAAAAATTTCTGTAATAAATTAGGGATGCCAGATGATTTGATGAATGGATTTTTGAGGAGGAGACAGGACTGGAATGGAAGTACAGTTTTTATATACTATAATGATTTTACAAGGATATCAAGGTTTAAACTTAGAATCCCGGAAACAAAAGAAACTATTTTTCTAGGGAAGAGTGGGACGAAATCTGGCGGGGATTCTGGATTTTTTGGTTTAAATTTCTATACATCTCAAAACACACTAAAAAACACCCTCCTCGTAGAAGGTGAATTCGATTGCCTTAGTATACATACGCTTTCTCTCTTAGCGTATGGGAAACCGACAGAAGCGCTATGTCGGTCGGGAAGCGCATTAAATGGCGTAGCATTAAAAAACCTATCCCGGTTAGGTATAAATGAGGTTTATGTGATGCCGGATAATGATGAAGGTGGGGTTAAATATATTCAAAATATTCTGAAAAATAAAGACAAATTAAATATATGTATAATTTCGCCTAATGACTATAAACCAGGGGAGGATCCCTGCGATTATGCACGCAGAATCGGAGATATCAATAAATTTGCTGAAATAGTGAAAAAAAGTAAATTACTTCCATACCAATGGGTTGCAAGAACAATTACACAAAACAATAAGGACACACCAGAAGGAATTATAACGGCACGTCAGGAAGCAGTGCAATGGGCTAGAGAAGAAGGACTTGATGGGGTTGAATTAGAAGATTTCGTGAAAGAAGTAGCATCTGCTACACAATCTACACCAGAAGCCCTGAAAGAAGAAATCCAAAAAGATACGGGAATAGGAACAAAAATAGTCACAATTGATAGTAAAGAATATTTGGAAAATGGCACTGGGTATGCAGAAATAAAGACAATAATAATAGATAGGGAAAAGATTCCGAGAGAAGAACAATTGTCCAACTTCAAATTGAGAATAGATACGGTAATTTCCATAGAAGAAGGGGAATCGCAATACACAGGTAACTTAATTATTAATAATGAAAATTTAAATTTTACTGTCGGGGAAAATGTACTTTGCGACAACAAAGAGTTTGAAAAAGCAATAACCCATAGAAAACCAACTGGTTTGTATTGGCCAGACAAAAAATTAGGTCTAATCCGAGTTCTGGCAAGGCATTTTAACCAAGAAGCAAAAACAATAAAAGGCACGAGAACTATAGGATACAGTGACAATGCCTATATCACACCTTCCGTAATAATTAAAAATGGTATAGTAAGTCCCAACAATGAAATAAAATTCATAATTGACGGTGAAAATAGTGCAATAAAAAATTATGATTTCATTTTAACAAATGATAAAGATGAGCTTAAAAAAGCTGCCAATTTTGTTCTCAATGACTTTCTTAATCTTACTTCGCATAAAGTTACGATACCCCTTTTGGGTCAAATTGCATTGGCGCCTATCAGAAGAGAACTTGAAATTCCACCTACTGTTCTATTTTTAGAGGGACTGACAGGATCATGGAAAACTGTTTCCGTTAAAGCTGCTCTCAATTTTTATGCCGATCATCACATGGACGCTGGGCTTCCATCAATTAGCTCAACTGCAAATGCAATTGAAAAAATGGGGTATTACATAAAGGATGCTCCTTTTATTTGGGATGATTTCAAATTGGAAACCAAGGGCAGGGATGCAGAAAGAGTTCTGCAAAATTTTTACGACCAACATGGACGCGGAAGATTGCAGCGCAATTTACAATTCAGACCAGAGTATTATATACGGGGCGAACTTATAGTTACTGGAGAAGAATTTCCGCCTAACCTTGCATCAGTTCTCCGACGGTCTTTAATTATCAGGTGCGAAAAGCCCTTACATAGCACAGCAAAAATTAAAAAGTTTGATAAAAACAGACATTGTCTAAGAATGCTTATGCCACATTATATTGCCTGGGTTCAGCGAAATGGGATATCCTACTTTGATGGGGATGATATGGACCAAACAGATATAGCCGTAAAAGCGAATTTAACTGCCCTAAAAACTTTTTTTGCTTTTCTGATGGATGAATGCGACATTTCTGAAATGTTTTTGGATAATTTATTTAAGAAAGCCTGTGAAATTCTAACTACGACTTCTGCAATGGTGAAAGAAAGTATTCCTTTGGAACACAAGGAGATAATTTTTATGCAGACTATATGGGAACTTCTTGCCACTAAACAACTTTTGCTGAAAGAACCTGTCATAGAATTGAATGAAAAAGGCAAGAAAGTGGGATTCATCGGCAAACAAACTATTCCGGACGAGATCGAAGGTGGAACAAAAGAAGTAGAAATAATTTGTATTTACCCTACTATCGCTATCAATGAAGTGGAAAGAATTACCCATGTCAAATTTAGTAAGAACTCCTTGGGTAGGAATTTGAAAGACGCTGGCTACCTTGTAACAACTGAAAACAGGAGTAGTCCGTCACAGTCAGTCTGGGATCCTGAGGCTGGTAAAACTGTTAGCTGCTGGGTGTTTAATAAGGATGCATTTGACAACAAAAATGAATAAATTTTTCATAACAGTTTTTCAAACTGTTAGGCAATTATTAGGAACTGTTAGGTCGGGAATCTGTTATTTGACATTGAACAACAGGGACCTTACAGATCCTAACAGTTTTATAGGGAGTAATAACACACGTGTACAAAAAAATTTAGTTAGTCCACTCTTAATAATTATTAGTATAAAACCGTCTCCCTTTGTTACAAAAAACCGTTATGTGTTAGGAATAACTTTTTTTGTTTATATATCAAGGGTTTATAGAGATTTTATTCCTAACATTTATTTAATACAAATCTGTTAGGTGAAAAATGGAAGATAAGTTTAAAAAAGATTTATAAACATATAATATTAAACAAACAATTTTTCTTGCTAAAATGCAAGAAGAAAAGGAGAAAACATGCCAGTAGATAGCAAAACCCTTGCCACTGGGATTGGACCAGAAGGTGGGTACGTAGCTCCGGACTACGCATACGTTCAGGAGCACGAGTATAGCTACGAGGAAGTCTGCGAAAGAATTCGCCAGGCTTTGAAGTACGGAGACGCGGGAACGTGGGACGCAGCTCTTTGGGCTTCAAAAGCAGCTCTAAAGTTTCCAGAGGCAGATGCAGCACCAGAGATTGCCAAGGATACGAGGCAGTCGATTAAATGGGTTCAAAGGTTGATGGATGTGTGGAAAAGGTTCGAGAAAATAAGAGAAACGGGGAAATATGATTACCTGTTTTTTTCGCATTTTGCTGCAGTCCTTGATATAGAAGATGATGCCAGAGCCCAAGAGTGGTTGGATAAAGCCTCGGATAATAGTTGGAGCGCAGGACAATTGTATCGTGAAATTACCAAGGCTGGAGAGCATACATTACTCCGATACAGTATTATTGAAAAGGTCTCTGGACGGTTAGAACATTCTCTCGAAGGATTCAAAATATTCAATGAGAAGAAACATAAAGACAATTTTGTCATCATCGAGGACAAGCTAGATAAATTAGTTGGGAAAAAGGTTAAAATAACCATATCCGTGCAACAGAAAGGTGACACCCGAGATGGGCAAGTAGATAGACCGGCAGGAACCATTTAGTATAAAATAAAAAATTATCTGGGATTTCTGTAAATCCTAGAAAAATGTTATGAAGTCGATAACATTATAAAGCCCTGTGTTTACGGGCTATAGCGAGAGTTTCTCTCGCATTTTATTTAGCTTGTAATTGCCCGCCCCAAATGGAGCGTGGGTGATTCATTAGAAATATTTTTTCTCCTTATTAAGGGGAAAACGTATAAAATGCGGGGGAACTGTGTTAAATCAGGAATCTGTAAAGCTCAACAATTTGCTAAACATAGAACAAGTAGCAGATCTATTGGGTATAAAAAAATCCACGGTTTATTCATATACACACTACAAAACCATACCATTTGTGAAGATTGGTCGTCTCGTAAAATTTGAAGTCTCTAAGATACAAGAGTGGAAAGATAAAATGCCCTCATGTGACGGGAAACCCCTTTCTGATTGTGGTATAAGAAGAATAGAGAGGAAAAAACAAGGTTTTAATTCACAACAAATTGTAACCACAAAACCTTGTAATCCTTCTTCAGATACCAACAGAAAGGAGGTTTTAATGAAGGGCGTTTATAAAACAGTGAACAAATCAGGGACCAAATATGGAATGCGTTTTGTTGATCCAAGTACCGGAAGGGAAAAGAAGCAAATAGTAAGTGCTTCAAAAGATTTAGCGGAGAAATCGCTTATGGATATTACCTTGAAAATAGAGAGAAAAGAATTCCTTGGCATTGAAGATAAGAAACCCGTGAAATTTGCCGATTTTGTTCCGAGATACATTGAGTATTGTAGAGGGAACAATTCTCCCCTACAAGCTCAGCATAAAGAAAGTGTTATTAAGAGGAGGTTTATACCTTTATTCTCGAATAGAAAGCTTACGGATATTAAGTCCCAGGAGATTGAGCAATATAAATTAGATAGGAAAAACTCTGGCAAGGTTGCCCCTGCTACAATAAACAGAGAATTAGCCGTACTGAAAAATTTATTTACGAAGGCAATTGAATGGGGACTGGCATTTGACAATCCTGTAAAGAAAATAAAGTTCTTCAAAGAACCTCCGGGCAGGCTTAATTACTTGACAACTTCCCAGATGGAAACTCTTGTAAATGCCTGTGTCCCTCATCTAAAGCCCATTGTTATTACTGCACTTAATACAGGGATGAGAAAGGGAGAAATATTAAATCTTGAGTGGAAGGACATTGATTTCGCAAACAGGAAACTTATTGTACAGAATAGCAAAAACAATGCGAAGAGAGTGCTCCCGATAAATCCTACTCTATATGCAACGTTAAGCGATATACTAAGGGTAGGGAACAAAGTCTTTGATAGTAGTAATTTTAGAAAATCTTTTGATGCTGCTGTACTGAAGTCAGGACTCAAAGGGTTTAGATTTCACGATCTTAGGCATACCTTTGCCTCTTTTATGGCAATGAGTGGATGTTCTCTCACAGCACTGCAAACACTTATGGGACATAAAGATTTTAAGATGACCATGAGATATTCGCATTTTTCTGAACCATATCTTGACGATGCAATAGCAAAAATCTACAAGAAGCAAGAACAAAAATAGAATTATACGGGGTAGCTTATAATTATAACTACCCCGTATTTTCCTTGACAAAATTATAATATTATATAATACCAAAAGGAATGGGGAACAATTCATTTTTATGTACCATAGAAAAATTTTTGGAAGAAATTCGGAAGAAATGAAAAATGAATTCTTGTAAAACCCTATGCCCTCGTAGCTCAACTGGATAGAGCAACGGATTTCTAATCCGTAGGTTGTGAGTTCAAGTCTCACCGAGGGTAGTAAATTTCCTGCCGAATAAAAACGGGCAAGTAAAAGGAGATGGAATATGAATTTCTTAGCGCAAAATTTTAGCAAAAGAGACGTTTACAAAGAAGATATCCTTGATTATATAGAAAACAATAAAATAAAAATTCTTAACTTTTGTTATACTGGGAGCGATAGCAAGTTCAAACAACTTAGTTTCCCTGCAACGGATATGTCTTATATAGATTCTGTATTGTCTTTAGGAGAACGGACGGCTGGAGTTTTCCCGGGCGCAAAAGAAGAATCTGCAGATTTATATATTATTCCAAGATATCGTGATGCTTTTCCGGATCCTTTTACCGCTATCCCTGCTCTTAATATTTTATGTTCGTTCTTTGATAAAGATGGTAACGCCCTTGATATTATGCCGGAAAATATATTAAAAAATGCAGTATCAAGGTTTGAAAAAGAAACCGGTTTAACGCTGAAAGCCGCAGGAGAATTGGAATATTTTGTAATATATCCAAATACTTATGATTTATTTAATACACATAAAAAACACTATCATGATTCTTCTCCGTTTGCAGTATGGGAGGATATGAGAAATGAGATATTGGATACATTAGCCTTCTTGAAAATACCGGTTAAATATGCTCATACGGAGAGCGGTAAAATAAAATACAATGATAATTTTTCTGCCGAACAGCATGAAATTGAATTTCTTCCTGTCCCGATTTGTGAAGCAGCAGAAAATGTTGTTATTTCAAAATGGGTAGTCTGCAGTATAGCAAAAAAGTATGGAGTGAGTACAACATTTGCTCCTGTTGCTAAATATGGTGAAACAGGAACAGGATTGCATTTTCATCTTGAATTACTCCAGGGAAAGAAAAATATCGTATTTGATGCCAATGGACAGCTTTCAACTGAAAGTCAAAAGATGATAGGCGGGATGTTGAAATTTGCGCCTTCATTAACCGCTTTTGGAAATCCGATTCCGATTTCTTATCTTCGTTTTATGAGTAAAAAAGATGCTCCTTCTGCTATATGTTGGGGCGAGAGAAATAGGAAAGCGCTTGTCAGAATCCCATTAGGCTGGCAGGATACGGAAAATAAAATGATGAGTGTTGCCAATCCTGGAAGTGAAAATATTTTCCTGCCGGATGCAACTCCAACAATAGAATTCAGACCTGCAGATGGGACTGCTGCCGTGCAGTTATTGCTTGCCGGGTTAGTTGTAGCAATAGAAAACGGATTAAAAGATAATTCCATTCTGGATATAACGAAAAAACTGTACGTTGCCGAAAGAGAAACTTTAAAAGAAGGATTGGAAATTTTGCCGTTGTCCTGTGAAGAATCGGCAGAAGCCTTAAAAAAAGATAGAACATATTACGAAAAAGATAGGATATTTCCTCCTGAACTAATAGATAATGTTATAAAAGATTTATTGGCCTTTAAGGAAGAGGATGCGATTATTCATAACCCCGATAAAAACAAAGAAAAAATTCCGCAACTTGTAGAAAAATATCTGCATTACTAAAATGAAACCGCTTATTGTCATTACATACGGAGTTAATACAAAAGAAGAAAAATTAGTAAACTACAAAAGGACAATTGAAGATTTTGGCGGTAGATATGAGTATATTATTTCTATGTCCGAATTCAAAAAGAAAAAGCTTGATGAGAAAATTGACGGGTTATTGCTTCCCGGCGGGGGAGATGCAGACTCAAGTTCTTACTGTGAAAAAAATTCCGATAAAGTAAAAAATATAGATACTCCAAGAGATAAGCTTGAAACAGAGCTTGCGCGGTATGCGATAAAAAATAGAATTCCATTACTTGGTATATGCCGGGGTTGTCAAATGTTGAATATTGCAACCGGCGGGACGTTAATGCAGGATATATATACGGAATGCAAAAACCCGCTGAGGCATTCTCCCGTAAATGAAAAATCACAATGTGACGAAATGCACCAGATGAAAATTAAAAAAGGGACTTTTATTTTCGGACTTTTCAAGGATATTCTTGATAGTAATAATGAAGTAACGATAAACTCATACCATCACCAGGCGTTGAAAAAATTAGGTAAAGGTCTTATCGTATCTGCAGTTGCGAGCGACGGAATTATTGAAGCAGTAGAAAGCAAAGATAAAAAACATTTCTGTATAGGTGTTCAATTTCATCCCGAGCGAATGCGCCAGACAAAGTTACACGAGAAGTTATTTAAGGAATTTATTAAAGTCTCTAGAAAGCCCTTTCCAGCTCTGCTGGATTAGGGATTTCTATCTGGAGCGAAGCGAAAGATTCTGCCCTTTCTGGCTTAGGAATTTCTTAGTTGGAGTTTGTTTAGTTAGAAACATTACTCCAACTTATCCCGCTTCGCAGGATACCTGATCCGCCTCAGGCGGCAAAGCGAAAGATTCTGCCCTTTTCAGCTAGGCGAGGTAAAAATCAGTCAGATACTACTTTTATCGTTTTTAGCGAATTATCTTCAGCTCCGGTAAACTTCATACCTGCTTCCATTCCAATTTTAATGTAGTCAATAACTTCTTCGGAAATTTTTTCACCCGGTAATAGTAAAGGTATGCCCGGGGGATAAGAAACGATTAACTCCGCCGAAATACCCCCTATGGAGTTGGATAACGTTAAGGCTTTTTGAGGACTAAAAAGAGCCTGATGAGGAATTAACAACTGCTGTGGTACATTATTCAAAGAACCTATTATATTGCGGTATTTTTTTGATATTTGTTGGATTTTCTGAACATTTCCTTTTTCTTTGGAGGCAAAATCTGCCAGAGAAGAGAGAAAATAGTCAATTCTTTTCTCTGTATCACCTATGCTTACAATTGCTACAATGTTAAACAAATCCGCCATTTCCACTTTTATTTTGTATTTTTTTCTTAATATTTTTTCCATATCATAACCTGTATATCCAAGTTCTTTTGCAGTGATTATAAGACGGGTCGGGTCCATAGCATAACATCCCTTTTTGCCGAGCAATTCTTTGCCGTAACAACATAATCCCTGTATTTTATTAATATGGTTTCGCGCTTTTTCTGCCAATCTGATAGCTTTTGTCAGCAAACTTTTCCCTTCAGTAGCCATTTGCATACGCGTGCAATCAAGAGAAGCCCTTAGCAGGCAAGACGGGCTTGTTGTCTGGATTAAAGTGATCATTGATTTGACTCTGTCTTTTTTTACTCTATTTCCTTTTATATGGAGCATAGAGCTCTGGGTCAATCCCGAAAGCAATTTATGTGTACTGTTGGTACACATATCAGCTCCGGCATCCATAGCCGAAACAGGAAGGTCGGGATGAAACTTAAAATGAGCTCCCCATGCCTCATCAATTAACATTGTTTTTCCATAAGAATGAGCAATTCTAACTATTTTTTGAGTATCCGTTGATAGCCCGTAATAAGTAGGGCTGGCTATAATTAATACTTTTGCCTTTGGATGTTTTTTTATTGTTTTTTCCACATCTTCGGGTTCAACGTTAAAAGGGACGTGAAGTTCTTTATCAATCTGGTAAGGGATAAACACGGGAACTGCGCCTGCCATAATAATTCCTGACATAACAGATTTATGGGCATTACGGGGTACGATTATTTCATCTCCATAATTGCAGGTCGCCAGAAGCATCGTATGAATTCCACCCGTACTGCCATTAACCAGAAAAAAAGAATTGTCTGCGCCGTAAGCTTCTGCTGTGAGTTTTTGGGCGGATCTTAATGCGTTGTCGTAATCTTCGATGTCATCTATATCTAAGTCTAATTTTAGAGCTTTCTCACCGATGAGATCACGAAACTTTTTGACCGTTCCCCCGCCTTGTTTGTGCCCGGGAGTATGAAAAGGAACCACCCTATCCCTTACATACTTAATCATCGCGTCAAAATAGGGAGTGTCTTTTTGCGTTAGCATTTAATGCTGTGGGGAACATATTCTTAAAAAATGTTTTGTCAAAACTTTTTTTTATTTTTTTTATTAAAGTGTTATTCCTCTTACTCGTATACCAATTATTTCCCTTGACATTCATTGTAGAATAGATAAAAACTTTCAGATTATAATAAAGGTTAAAATAAAAAAGGGGAAGAATATGAAAACATTGAGAGTTAGTATGTTGAAAAAAACAGTATTGTTTTTAATGACGGTTATTTTTGCGATGACAATAACTACAAAGGATTCAATTGCCAAAGATATGTGGGTGATTGCATATCATCCTTGTTACCAGTGGAATGATGTCCCTGCACAAAACGTTCCCTGGGAGCATATTACCCATTTAAGCCTTGGTTATTTATGGCCGGTAAAAACAGGAGGCGTGTATACCGTAGCCGTGCTTGATGGTTGGAGCGGAGACTGGAATAGTTGGCGCAACACTGCAAAAAGCTATGTAGATACGGGACATATTGAAAATCGAAAAATACTTTGTATGCTTGGCGGAGCAGGCTCTAATCCTGATAGCGTCTGGAATAAGGCTACTTCAACGGCAAATATTGACAGCTTTGTTGCAAACATTAAAGCTATATTACAACCAATGGGGTTTGATGGTTTAGATCTGGATTGGGAAGATGCCGTTGACTACTCCAAACTGGTACTACTTGCGCAGAAACTCAGAGCAGCCTGGCCGGATGCAATTATTACTATCCCAACGGGCTGTCAGGGGCAAGATGCCGTTGATTTAGCGCCTGCCAAAAACGCAGTTGACGTATTTATGCCGATGACTTATCTTGATATAGCCCAATGGGGAGGATGGCTCATCCCGATACCTTTAACTCCTCTATACTCTGCGGGTTCTAACCCGTATTCAATAGAGTATGTTCTTAATAGATGGACATCTGCAGGTGTTCCGGATTCAATGATTATGATGGGAGTTGGAGGTTTTGGCTCCGTATGGGGGGATTTAAGCGGAAATGGTCGCGCTCCAATAGCGCCATATTCAAATACTGACTTAAATGAAGGAGTAGAAGGCGAAACCTACAGTATTGCCAATGATAACCTTGTTACCTGGAGTTGGGTAAAACAGGTTCTTACTGCTAATCCTGAAATGGTTGAAGCATGGGACGATACAGGCAAATGCTCGTATTGGCATACACCGGCGGTAAATGATTTGGTATCCGTGCAAATATGGGGACAACCGCGTAATATAAGCCTTATATTTTATGAAACACCGCGTTACATAGCCGAAAAAAAAACATATTGTTTAAACAATAATATGAAAGGAATGATGTTCTGGACGTTATCACAGATGATGGATGGCGACTCTTGTCCTATTCTGGAAACGGTAATTCCGGTAGAAGAGACGCAATCGCCCAAAATTTCTCAATTTAAGTTATACCAAAATTATCCAAATCCGGTTACTGCGGGGACTTATCTTGAATACGCTTTGCCTAAGGATGCAATGGTTAGAATTAAGATTTATGATAGGACAGGTAGAATTATTAAGACACTAATTGCCAATAATCAAAAGAGTGGAAATTATAGAGTTTTCTGGAATGGACAGGATAATGCCGGGCAGAAAGTATCAAATGGAATCTATTTTTGTCGTATGGAAGCCGATAATTTCAAAGCAACAAAAAGTCTTATAGTATTGAAAAACAAGTAAAGCGAAAGAAAGCGACCCTAAATGGTCGCGCTACGAAGAAGCATATTGGCTATACAGAAAAGTACAAGCCAATAAATATCTTTTCCTTAGGACTATCCTAAATTCCAGATTACATCTTTAGACTTAAAAATACCGTAAGGTAGTTTCTTTGAGATAGTAGATTTGACGAATTCCGGCAGAACAAAACAGGATTGATGAAGTTCAGAATTATAATACTTAAAACTTAAGTTTCGTTCTTTTATTCGTTTATTTAATTTGTCAATCTTTACTTCACCGGGAATAAGTTTTTTTGAGCCGACCGTGAAAGACCAGTAAATCCCGGGATAAGTTGGTATAATTGCGGTATAAACTTTAACAATCGGGAATACTGCTTTCATATTATCAACTACCATTTGAAGCATAGTCGGTTGAAACACGGGAGAACCGCTTTGAGTAACTATCATCCCGTCATCACTCATACGCGAATAAGCATTTCTATAAAATTCAGGTGTAAATAGTTTTACCGCTTCTCCAACAGGGTCAGTTGAATCTACCAGCATTATGTCATAAGTATCTTTACTTTTTTCCAGAGTTATGCTTGCTTCCGCGCATATTATGTCTGCTCTTTTGTCGGAATAAACATTTTCCGCTATATTCATATATTTTTGGCATTCATCAACTACATCTTTATCCAGCTCAACCATAGTTGCTTTTTTGACGGGATGTCTCAAAACTTCCCGTAATATTCCGCAATCTCCGCCCCCAACTATATAGACAAATTTCGGGTCGGGATGCGTTAACATTGGGATATGAACTAACATCTCATGATAAACAAATTCATCTACCTCGGTTAACTGGACAATATCATCCAAAAGCAGCATTTTCCCAAACTGGCAGGATTCTACGACTTTTATATTCTGGAAAGGAGATTGTTTTTCGTGGATAAGATTTTTAATCTCATATTTTACCGTATAGTGTGGATAAATTTTTTCTTTAACCCAATTCTGGCAGTTTTTAGACGATTTTTCATTCATATTATTACTCCTCCTTTAACCTATTTTCTTTAAGATATTCGTTTATTATTTTAATACTTGCTGAAGTGCCGATTCTTGAAGCTCCTGCATTAATAAGTTCAATAGTCTGGGCAAGTGTTCTTATTCCTCCCGATGCTTTTACTCCGAAATTTTGTCCGACAGTATTGCGAAGCAATTTTACATCTTCCACAGTAGCCCCGCCATATCCAAATCCAGTGTTTGTTTTTACGAAACCTGCTCCTGACTCAAATACGATTTTTGTTGCCTTTATTTTTTCTTCCGTTGATAAAAGTCCTGCTTCAATAATTACTTTTACAATTGTTCCTTTTACTGCATTCACCACTTCTTTTATATCGTTTTCTACTTCTGTATATAAACCTGATTTTAGAAAACCTATATTCATTACCATATCAATTTCATCTGCCCCGTTGTTGACACATTTTTCTGCTTCTATTGCTTTTGTAATTGATGTTCCAAGTGGGAAACCGGATATTGAACAGACCTTAATCCCGGTTCCTTTTAACTCATTTGCCGTAAACTTAACCCAGCATTGATTGATACAGCAAGACCAGAATCCAAATTGAATTGTTTCGTCTATATGTTTTTTTATATCCTGCTTAGTAGCATCAGGCTTCAATAACGTATGGTCAATCAATTTGCAAAGTTCTTCGATTTTCATTTATTTTTCCCTTTTAATTTTCCGTATAGCCTTAAAAGCCAACTCTTCTTTGTTGTGATTGCATTCTCAGGACACATTTCGTTGCAACAGAAACATGAGATACATAAATTTTTGTTAATTATAGGATAAGGCGATAACTTTATTGCTTTCGCGGGGCAGCTTTCGGCGCATACTCCGCATTTTATACATTTATCCCTAATAACAAGAGGCTCTATTCTTCTTACTGTGTTGTAAATACCCATTAACATAGGAGGAATATTGCTTATTGTTATTGCCGATTTTTTGAAATTCACGCTTACATCTTTTATAGTTTCGCCTAGAATCCGTATTTTATTTAAATCTCCGGTACCGAGTCCTCTTTTATCCGCGATAGAATTTGTGTAAATATCCGCAGGATTAAAACCTATGATTTTTGAAGCTACGGTATCGAGAGCAACGGCATCATAAGAAGCAAGAACAAGTCCTGCGAATTTAGGAGAGCCGTTATGCGGTCCCTCGCCTTCCATCCCTATAACAGCATCCATAATGTTTAAATGTGGTTTTACAGCCGAATAAATGTCGATTATCGAGTTGCTGAATTTTTTATAAGACCCGAGTTTGTGAGCGATGTCCCTGGTTTTTGGGGCTATAACGCCAAACATATTTTTGACTGCGCCGGTATATAACGTATTTAAGTGGGTCTTTAATTTCGGGATAGAAATAATTACGTCTGCTTCCAATGCAAGTCTTGCTACATACATAGTTTTCAAGTGAACGGCATTCGGAACGTTTATTTTAACAAAAGAATTATTTACGCTTTCAAACTGAAGGGCTTCTATTCCGGCAGCATCTGCGATTTCTTTCATACCCGATTTGATAATGGCTCTATTGTTTTTGTTTGCAGAGAAAGAACCCGGGGAATCCGCTATGATTGGTATCCCGCCGACTTTTTTTATAAGTTCTATGATTGTTTTTACTATTGCGGGATGGGTTGTTACGGCTTTTGAAGGCTCCGTGCCATCCAGAAGATTTACTTTTAGAAGAACTTTATTTCCCGGTTTAATTATATCCTGTAAATTTCCAATAAGCGATAAAGCCTTTTGGACTGCCGTATCTACATTTGACTGTTCGTAATCTTTACACCTGACGATTGAAACATTAGTCATATCTTAGACTTTTAAATATATTGTTTCAATGATTCTATTGTTTTGAAAGGGTCTGTTTCTATTACGCTGCAAGCATAAAGTTCCATTGCTCCAATATCCGTAGTTTTGTTTTTCAGATTGCCCCTGTCAACCAATCGTATGGTTACTGGGAATTCATCCCATTCTGGATTATTAGTCGATTCCAAAGGTTTCATCATAATAACAAGATTAAATGCCCGTACTCCAATGGTATAGTAGCATTTTAATAAACTTGCTAAAGTTAGGCCGAGATTGGAATCTAAGTTAGGAGTATTAATCAGCAGTTCTTTTTCTTTTACCGGGGTAAGATATGACATAACGTTTATGCCTGATTTTGGCTGAATTCCAAGACCCAAGACATTATGTATATGGAATAAATCCTGCCAGTAATTACTGTTATATTTCTTGAAATAATTATTTGCATTGGTATTAAGGGCTTCTATTTTAGGATAAGGAGTTTCCGACAAAAGTGTTTGCATATGCCCGTGAATCACGGAAGCTCCCGCTCTCCATGTGCAGTTCCACATAATAAAAGGAAATATAGCTTCATTATAACTTTTGTGAGCTTGTTTCAACCATTCTTGTGCCGTACTCAAATAATCATTAATTCTTTCTGCTTCAAATACAAAAGGATAATGTTCGTCAAAAATTACGAGTCCGTGTAGCCCGTCATATTTTGCGATGTTACTTGCCGTTATGCAGTGTTTGCCTTTGACTCTTCCAAATGTATCTGCCGGTGTTAGTTTCAGCGGATCACAAAACGCGCATCCTTTTGTTTCCTGCAATGTTTTTTCTTCGTTCTCGTCCGTTTTTGCTTCTATGGGTCTTTTGGAGCGTAAGTGATTAAAGAGAGCTCCTTCATGAGTTATATTGTTTACTACCTGTAAAATATCCTGTTTTTCTACTGTTGAAATCTCTCCGAATCGTGGTTTTATCCAATCATGCATTTCCGGAGGGATAGCAAGTTCGCCGGTCCCTTTTGACATTTTGAAGATGTTATTGAACAACTTTTTGTCTTCGGGGGAAAGTTTTTCAACAAGTTCATTTAATTTTAATATTTCCATTTTTCACCTCGCTGGTTAATTCTACAAGTGTTGCCGAGCTCCATGCCTGTGCAAGACACCCGCAGGGGTTTAATTTTTTTGCAGAAGATAATTCTGCGCAATGACCTATAAATCCATAAGATAACATTTCGGTTGTAGACGCTTTCAATATATCTTTTATATAAGTATTAAAATAGACTTTGTCAATCCTATACATAGATATAGCGGCAAGATTATTAACAAAGAACCATGAATCGCCATTGTGATAGCTTCTATCGTCTTGCCCCGTGTATTCGTCACAGTATAAAGGATTGTTTATGTCTATTGTAGATAATCCGCCCCATTTCAGCCATAATTTTTTAAGTGTTTCTGAAAACACTGATTTCCACTCGTTTTTAGTAAGTAATTCAGGATATAAATAACTGGCGATAAAAATATTTGGTCTTATTGTTGTGTCAAGATTGCCGGATTCGTCTATGCCGTCGGAAAGCATTCCGTTTACAAAAAATTTGCTTTTAACTTCTTTTTTTAATTCCTGCTCCATTTTAGTATATTTTAACGTGTTGGTTTTTGTTAATGTGGATATATAATTTATAGCTTTGAGCATAGAGAGTTGCAGTGCCTGTATTTCTATTCTGTATCCTGCCCGCGGGATTGTATCCATCCATGTTTCTTTTTTATTGTTCCGAATTAAGCCGGTTTGTCCATAATTACGATATATGTTGTCAACACTATTATGTAATGTTTTTTCTATTTCCGTAAGTTCTTTTTTGGAGAAGTATTTATTCAAAGAATGTTTTGAGTTTAGTGTTTTCAGGAGAAGTGATAATCTGTGAAAAAGCCATCCGATAGCATCGGCGCTGCCGAGGGATGGGGGAGAAGGGGCATACCAATTTGATAATCTGCCATCTTCAAGAATACTGTTAAGATAACGGGATAATATAGATTTAGCCAATTCATATTGTCCTGCCACTATTATAGCGCCTGTGGATATTAATTCATCTCTTGCCCAGAACTGGAAAAACCAGGGGAAACCTGCAAATATACCTATTCCGGCGGGTGTGTCCGTTACAAGCGATTTTAGTGCGTTTGTTTCATTGCTCAAGCTAGAAGCTTGATTTACAAGTGTATCACAAGCATCTTGCTTGTGTTTGAAACTTTCAAGCCGAAAGTTTGAATTACTTCTGCTGCTCAAGCTGGAAGCTTGAGTTACTTCTGTATCACAAGCATCTTGCTTGTGGCTATTTTTAGGATTGTCTTTTATATATTTCCGGATTTTTTCTAATTGTTCGGGGCTTCTGATTATATGATCAAAAGATTCGTGCATCCACAATTCAGTTTTCTGATGGAGTAGTTTATTTATCTCATTGGCAGTAAATGATTTCCATGAATGGAGAATCTGCGTTAAAGTCCATATCCCTTTTGGAATAACAATAACATGAACATGGTTAGGCATAATGATATATTTGTCCAAATAGTATCTCTCATTATCGAAATACATTATTGCATTTTCAACAATTTCCTTACATTTAGGATTGTCTAATACGCAGGAGCCATAGCTGTTGTCTAATAATTTATCATATCTTCTTGAAAATAAACAATAATATTCTTTTTGTTTTTCTTTAGATAATTTTTCTATGTTGAATGTATCAGAAATACCATTTTGCTTAAGCCATAAATTCCTTTCTTTTTTTATATTATCTGCCACTTCTTTTGGAATAGAATCATTCAGTCTGAAAGTGACAAAATATGATTTTCCTTTCTGTTCCCAATGGGGCAAGTTTCTTTGGTGTATACCTAATTCATCATTGGGATCAAAGTAAATACTGTTATCAATTTCATAATTGCTATTTTCAAGCTGGAAGCTTGAACTACTGCTGCTCAAGCTAGAAGCTTGAGTTACTTTAAAAGAAAATACCAGTTTTATATTGTTTTGGACTTTAATTTTTAATGCTTTATAAATGTAGAATTCAGATTTGCCATTTCTTTTTTTATCATATGGATATTCTTTTTTTACCCATTGCCCTATATTTATATATTCTTTTACTCCATTGATGGTCAAAGATTTCCCGTCTTTTTTGTATAATATTTTTAAGTTATCATTTTCCCGTGTAATTTCATAAATTCTATTTGTATCATCAAAATCATATATTTCTCTGAAGTCTAAATCTATATTTATATAGCCGGTATAGTTAGTAACTTCATAAATTATATCGGTGTCTTTATAGTAAAACTTTTCTTTGGTTTTGCCGTTTATTCTTTCTATGGAATCATAGTTATTTATTATGTTTTCGGGGAGTAAATCAATACTTATATTTTCTATTGTCTTATATAGAGTCCATTTCTCGGGTAGAAAATGAAATAAACCTAAAAAATTAGAAAACTCGGAATTTCCAAGTGCAATATAATTCCCGTTATTATTTGTAAGTAAAAATAGTTTTTCTTCCATAGGCAGACGGGAATTATTTACTCGCATCAGGTAAGCGTAACTTACAATATTCTATTCGGAACTATGCCGTTTATTTAGAATGCACTTAACTTTCGACTATTCCCTGTATATTTTTATTTCTCCAGTGCCATATTATGTGCCTGGATATAGTTACATACAAGAATTTTCCATTCAACAAGCCCGGTTAATTCTTTCGCTATTATTTTTTGGTTTACCCTGTCTTCGTGTGATAGATGGAAAAAGTCGGACATAAGTTTATATAGTTGTTCGACAACGTCTTCGCGTTTTATACCTAATCGTTTTAACAAGTATATACCTTTTCCAACCCATGTTTTTTGTGATTCTATGAATTTACCGAAGCCGGCTAAGTCGGTGGTTATTGCCGGGACACCTAAGGCTCCTGATTCCAGAGGAGTATATCCCCACGGTTCGTAATAACTTGGAAATACGCCTAAATGAGCGCCTGCAATGGCATCGTAATAAAATAAATTTGACAACCCGTCATTTCCTGTGAGGTAAACAGGGTAAACGATTACTTTAACTTTACTTTCTTCGCTATTATCAAGTCCGTTTGCCTTTAGTGTGGATATTACGGCATCAAATTCTTCGTTTTCAATTTCGTGAGTTGCTATCGGTGGGTTCCCACTTCTCTTGAAATGCAGAGTTTCTTTTCTTATGTTCTGCATAAACTTGTTAATAGATCCGGATGCTTCTTCTGTCCCTTTTGCAGAGATAAATTCATCTGTTATGTTCGTGCTTAATTCGTTTATATGTTTATTTACATACTCTTTTATGCGGAAATAGTAATCCCTGTTTTCCGATAACGTGGATTTTATTCTCTTAACTGCCATAGGAACCCAAAAGAAAAAGATAATATTATCTTTAGGCTGTTCATCCTGAAGTTCTTTGTCCAATTTGGCAAGCGCTTCAATAAGTATATCAAGCCCTTTATTTTTAAATTCATATCTGCAAGAAGTATAGAAAATCAGATTTTTGCTGACATCCATTTTGTAGTAAGGTAAAAAGTAGTATTTCAGGAATTCTCTTATTTTATCACGGTTAAAAACGTGTTTGATAGAAGTTTCTTCTATAGTCGGAAAAGCAGTGGAGTTCATCCCATTTAGTAATAGAATATCCGGTTTTCTACCGAGTATTTTTTCAGCTTCAACTGCAGTAACTTCGGAAACGGTTGTAAAAATATCACAAGTTTGGGCAGTTGCTCTTTCCACGGTAAATTTATCTTCGACGTGTAATTTATAAGCAGATTCCTCAGGATTTACGGATCCCAATTTTTCATAAAATGCTTCTCCGCTGCCTGCCAGGCTTCTTCCCAACATTGTGGCGTGAGTTGTAAATATAGTTTTGATTTTTGATTTTAGACTTTTTAAGTTCAATACTATAAAACCTGCAAGCCATTCGTGACAGTGAGCAACTATTTTATCTTTAGCGTATAACTTGCCCAATCTATCAAGGAGCATTGTTACTCCTTTTGACCACAACATTGGTTCTTCAAAATCCCATCCACTTCTTAGCGAATCTACTTTATAATTTTCCCATAATTCCGATTTTACGCCGTTTTTCATTGAAAGAAGTTTGTCAAACCCTATTAGTATTGCATTAGGTTCACCGGGGATTAGCCATTTTCCATAATGACATTCTACTCCCGCAATTGCAAGAGATTTGAAAATTCCGTTCCATTCCTGTGGAGGCTTTTCTTCCCTGAATTCTTTGAGTGAATTATTCCCAAGGTAAGGGCCTACCGCATAGTAATTTTTATAGCAGCTTACCATAAAAGGAGCTTTTTCTCTAATTACCGTGTAAATTCCACCTACTTTGTTGCATACTTCCCATGAAATTTCAAAAGCATAATCAGTTTGTGGTTTTAGTTCCGAAGCCATAGTTTCCCCCTCATTTCTTTCGGGATAACACCCTTACTTAAGGTTTTGCAATCCCTTCTTTTAGTAATTTAAAATTATAATTAGGGACAATTTAACTGATTTACATAAGAAAGTCAATAAATTGTTTTTCTTTTTTCTAAAGGAAGAAGGCATTGCCTTTCTTCTGCATTTGTATATTCTGACCAGTATAAATTTTTGTGTAGCGAAATTGCAAATAGCTATACAAAAATAAGGACAAATATATTTAATACATCGTTAATACTCATCTAACGACATTTATGTGCTCTATACAACAAAAATCCTACCAATTACTTTGAAAGGTAGTTAGATATTGCTTTTTTGGTTTCAGCTTGATTCCCTGCATTCGCAATTTTAACAGCTAGATCAGGGAGCTTGAATACGTCTCTTACCCAATTTGCAAAATCGTTTCTATCTAAACTTACGTGGTGATAGAAGATCGAGTCATCCATTGTGTCGAGTGTATCTTTAAGGTCTTTTAGGGTCCTTAAAATCCTGCCATCCTGTAAAAAGAAACTTTTTTCTACCGGCACTTCTTTTATTTTTGTTTCTGGCAATTTTGCTGTAGATTTTGGCGATTGCTTTGAAACTATTTTTTTAGCCATTTCTTCCTCCTTTTTGGAAGTTAATATCCTTGTTCTCATATCGTTTAGAACATTCATAAAAGATATGAACCCTTCGTAAGGACTTTCGTAAGGGTTGAAATATTTATGCACATCACCGTCGCTAAACCATTTTGTGCACATATAATAATAATGGTCAGAAGTAGTTAATCGTCTCCAATCTTCTAATAATTGTTTATCTTTGGTTCTTTTTACCTGCATTTCCATTTTATATAGAGTCTCAGCCGCATTAATCTGCATACGATTCCCGAGCCATGCGCTTAAATCTCGTTCCATATCTGCCCAGGAAATGAAATTTGGTATGTTTAATTCTGAGATCGGGGGATATTTTTCCACGACTTCGCTTACCGTAAGGAAATTATTGTCTTTATTTTTCAGGATACTTTCCGGCAATGCTTTTAGAAATTCAAAAATACCTGTTGCCTGCCATTGGTGTTCGCCGAATGTCTCATAATCCATAAATAGATTTATTACTACGCCATTCCCGTTTACCGCGGAAACCCATTTTGTAAACTTATCTGCGGTTAAAGGGTATTCATTCCAATCTTTATTGCTGAATCTGAACGAAATATCATCGCTTAATTTATAGCTTCGCAAAAGTAAAGCTACCTTAGTATTCGGAACGTGATATACAAAATGCGGAGAACGCCAATCGAGAATGCTGTCCGCTCCTTCAATCAAAACCGCCTTAAAACCGAGAGATTCAATGAACCTTGCTATTTCGTCACTGAATATTAACTCCGTGTTCCTGAATACGACAGGCGTTTGCTTGAACAACTGTTCTATTTTTTTTCGATGCATAGTAATCTGTTCTTTGAATTCCGCCTTAGAGTATAGATAAGACAGCGAGTGATAATAAGTTTCGTTTACGAATTCTACGCATCCCGTTTCTGCGAGCCTAACGAACGACTCTATAACTTCGGGCGCATACTTTTCGAATTGTTCAAGCGCTACTCCGGTTATGCTGTAAGAAACTCTGAATGCCCCTTTATGTTTTTTTATAAGGTCGTAAATAACGGCGTTTGCGGCAAGATAACATTTGTCCGCAACTTTTCGTGTAATCTGAAAATTTTTGGCATCATCAAAATAATCGGATCTGTTCCCGATATCAAAAATGCTGTAATTTCTTAACCTATAAGGTTGATGAACCTGGAAATAAAAACATACGCTTGGCATAATATTAAGATTTTTTGCTCTTTTTGGTTTTGGTTTTTTTGTCCGTTTTATCAGCGGGTTTATAATATTTATTATATATTTTTATGCATTCCATTGCAGGCCTGTCCCATGTGATGAGTTGAACTTCCTGGAATCCCTTTTCTTTGAGTTCTTCCTTTAACGGTGCATATGCAAGGACTTCCAGTATTTTCCCTGCCAGCGCGTTTATGTCCCAGAAATTTACTTTTAAGCAGTGTTTGAGGATTTCCGAAACGCCCGTCTGTCTCGAAATTATCGTAGGGACTTTTTTGTATTGCGCTTCCAGCGGGGTAATCCCGAAAGGCTCGGAAACCGACGGCATAACGAAAACATCTGCCATTCCGAATAACCGCTCCGCATCTTTTCTATCATAGAATCCGGTAAATATGAATTTATCCGCCATCCCGTAATCCGCCACTTTTTCTATCATTCGGTTTAACATATCTCCCGTTCCCGCCATTACGAATAGGACATTTTTATTCTTCTGCAGAACAAGCTTTGCCGCTTCGACAAAGTAGTCAGGCCCTTTCTGCAAAGTTACCCTACCCGCGAACAACACTATTTTCGGTCTTCCTTCGACATCGGCCTTTCTGGCGTATTCGGTTGAAATCATCGGAGTAGAGGCGTTATGAATTACGACTATTTTCTCCCCGCCTATGTAATAATTATGCATACATCTTTCTTTTACTGCCTTACTTACCGCGATTACGGTGTCCGCTTCAACCATACCTTCCCGCTCTATTTTATATATTTCCGGGTTTGCATGCTGCCCACCGGATTTGTCAAATTCGGTTATGTGAATGTGCACTACTAATGGTTTTCCCGTCAGTTTTTTCAATACGATTCCGGCAGGAAAAGTCGTCCAATCGTGAGCGTGTATCACGTCAAACTTCTCTTTTTCCCCGATTGAAATTGCTCTTATTGCAAACCGATAAACTTCTTCGATTAAATTTTTGCCGTACAATTCTCCGCCTTCTTGCCCCATAAATCCCATTTCTTTCCCCATAAACCGTTTTACTGCGCTGTATTTTTTTTGGTATTCATCAAACGTAATATACGGGTTGAGCAATGATTCTATTGTTTTTATGGTTATGTTTAGTTTTATGCTTTTTGCTATGCTTTCATGAATCTCGGTAAATTCGTTAAAATCCTTATCGGCAATTAGAAATTTATTTAAATGTTTCGTGCCGGATGTTGGTTGTAAAGGCCCCGAAGGCATTACAAAAATTATTTCTTCCCCTCTTCTCGCAAGCGCCTTGCTTAATTCACTGCATACCACACCGACCCCGCCTGCAAAAAAAGGCGGAAATTCCCAGCCTAACATTAGAATTCTCATTAACTAGCGTCTCCTATTGAGGATTACCTTTTCCCCTCTCAAAAATACTGCTTAAAACGTGCGCAGAGTTAATTCTCCGGAACTTTTCTTTAAGCATTCCCTTCTCAAAAATTGTAAGCAATTCGGAAGAAATTTTATGTTCCCCCTCTTTTTTAATCGATTCTATCGCGTCTCTCAGACTACACGGCTCATCAGAAATCACTCCCAAAACAATTTTGGAAAAATTAGGGTCCTGCGAAAACGCATCCCGGTGAGCATCAAAAAAACACTCCTCTTTCTTAACGGAATCTCCCGTATCACCATTCGTCTGCTCTATGTTCGATAGTATGCGATAAAAAATCTTATGCAGAACCTCCGTAAGCGTCTTCTGAAAAAGATTATCCTTACTCTTAAAATAATAGTAAAGCAATGCCTTGTTTACCCCCGCTTTAGCGGCAATCTCTTCCATGCTTGCTCCGTGTTTCCCCTTCCGGGCAAAAACTTCAATCGCAGCAAGAATAATTTTTCCCTTGCTGTCACTATTCTCTTTCCCCATAATGTTTCATTCAAGTTAACTGAAGCGTTAAGATAGCTATGAAAAACTGTAGTGTCAAGAGAAAAAAATGTTTATAAGCCGCTAATAACAAGCTATTCAATATCTTGTATGTCGTTTTTTGTATTTCACTACAGGTTGTATTATCTTTTTGCGGAGTTGGAGGAGAAATATAGGTAAAATCCTACCTTGGTAGAAAAAAAACAATTTAGGAGATTTTCGTTAATAACTTCTTGTTAAGTTTTCCGTTGTCCGTGACCTACTTCAGAAAATTCACGATAGACAATTGCATTATGCTTATTCCGGTTTGCAACGCCGCTTGCAGCGCTATCTGGTTCTTCTGCAATTCCATTGATTCGTAAGCCATATCGGTGTCTTCCACTCTTGATAGGTCTGCTTTCCTCGTTAGTTGTGACTCTTCAAGGTTAGGAATGTGCGAGTTTAATCTTTCAAGCCTGGAACCAACTGTTTCTATCCCTGTTCGGATAAGCTCCCTTGCGTCATCAAGTTGTCCCATAGCCGTTTCTATCCCTGCTGTATCGTCAGCATAAAGCGCATCTCTCAGGTTTATAAGCGCCTGGAATGCGTCCGCGCCTCTGCTTGTTTTGAAAATTTCGTTCCCGCTAATGTTTATGGTCATAGTTTCGGATTCTGAAATTTGTCTCAGTATGTTTCCGTCAATACCCTTCGAGTTTGCTTTTACCCCCGATATTTGCGTTTCATAGTCTATAAGATAATTATTGGGCACCAACATCCCGCCGGTGGATAATATTGTGATTGTTCCCTCTTCATAGTCAATCGTATAATCTACTCCTTCCGTATAAGTTATCGTTCCTGTGGTGTCCGTTAGTAAAGCTGTGCCTCTCAGCATTTGTGCGGGAGGCGTCAAATCTATCGGAGTATCATACGCCGTGCCGCTTATATTCTGGTCGGCTACGTTTTCTTCCGTTTCGTATGGAGCCTCAAGCGTCTGGAATCCTCCGAATATGTATTTGCCTTTTGCCTGCGAATTTGCATTGTCAACAAACTCTTCGAGAAGCTGGTTCACTTCGTTTCCTACTGCTTTGCGGCTGTCCGGGCCTATGGTATCGCTTGCCCCGTAAGTTGCTAACTCGGATGCTGTCGTCAACGAATCAAACAAATTATTAACGGCCATCTCCGTAGAATTTAACCATGAAACTGCGTTATTGCTGTTTTCTATGTATTGATTGTTGGCATTAATGTTAGTCCTGGTTTGCATTGCCGTATCAGTCCCAATCGGATCGTCTGACGGTTTTTGTATCCTTTTTGTAGTGGCTATTCTTTGGTTATTCCAGAATAATCTTTCCTGCCCTTGTTCAATTTGGGCCAAAACATTTCTTGAAAGTAAATTTGTAGATATTCTCATTTTAGCTCACTCCCACCATACCAAGTATAGTTGCAAAAAGTCCATTTGCCATACTTACCACTTTTGCGGCAGCCTCGTAGCCGTGTTGATAATTTATCATATTTGTATATTCTTCATCCAGAGATACTCCGCTAACGGAATCCTGGTAATTTTTTAATTGCGTGAGCAACGCGTTTTCATTGTCGAGCATTATTCCTGCTGTTTCTGTGGTCGCCCCTATTTCGGCTACCGTAGAACTATAAAAATCCGCGAACGTTGCGGTCCCGTCATTCATACTTAAAGAATTTGCAAGTTTTGAAATTTGTAATGCCGTGTTTCCACTCCCCGGTCCTCCCGTTGATGAAGCTGCAATCAATGATAAATCAGACAAAATTGCGCTGCTTACAGAAATTGAGGATGCATCTGCGCCGCTGAAAAAACTCTTTGCCGTAGTCCCGTCTAACCCGTATCCAGCTCTGTGTACTGTATTTACCTCGTCTATAATAGAACCCGCTAGCGTATCAAGTTTGTCTATGTATTCGGGAATTTGCTCGTCCCTTATATACAGCGTGGCATGTAGTTCCCCGCTCTGCGGTTCCAGTTTTTCCCCGTTATACATTATGTCACGCATCTTTACACCGGCCCTGTCCGTCATTTCCGTTGTTAATTCAACCGTACTTAACCTGTCCACTATTACTTTATAATTTACGTATACGGCAACTGAACCGTCATCCGATTCTACCGTTTGAATGTTTGCAAAACTCGCCAACTCGTTTACGATTTTATCCCTTTTGTCACGCAAGTCGTTTGCTGTTTGTCCGCCGGCTTCGCTTTTGACTATCTGGCCGTTTAATTGTGCTATCTCTCCTGCCTTTGTATTGATGAGGTCTACTTTATATTCTATGTCCTTGTTTATATTCGTGATATTTGATTGTAATTGTTCTTTTAATCTGTTAAATGTGTCGGATAATACTTCCGCTTTTGCTACTAATACTCTCCTTGGTCCCGTTTCTTCCGGGCTGTTTGATACGTTCGCCCATGCGTTGAAAAAATCGGATATCATCTGGGATAATCCTGTATCCGTGGGCTCGTTTAAAATGCTTTCTATTTCCGTAAGCAGCGAACTGCTTTTATCCCATTCCCCAACCTGCGAAAGCTGGTCTTTTACCTGCGTATCTACGAACTGGTCTCTTATTCTCTCTATGTCTTCTATCTTGACGCCCGTTCCAACCGGCCCCGGAATTGTATCTATTGGTATATCCGATTGAAATATCGCTCTTTGTCTTGAATAACCCGGCGTGTTCACGTTTGCTATGTTTTGCCCGGTAACCGAAAGTGCATACTGATGAGATGAAAGGCTTTTTTTGCCGATGTCTAATATTTGAGATAAGCTTATCATATTTTTTTGTTTATTATTGCGGGTTCTTTTGTTTTTTCTCTTAATCCTTTTGCGCCATAAGTATTGTTTTTTCTTAAACTATAATTAAGGACTTTCATCCTGTCGCCCATAAATCTCAGCGTCCTCGATATCAAATACTGGTTGATCTTTGAAAATGTCATAAGTTCGTTGAAAACCGAAGAAAGCCGTTTCTTTACGTTGTCTAATTCCCTTACTTTCATACTGTTCTCGCGTTTTGAGTTCTTTATTATTTCAGAAATCGTTAACTTCTCGCAGGGTATGTTTAATATTGAACTGATATTCAAAATTATGCGCCTGCGCTCGTCTTCCATATTCATTATTTTTACCAGTAAATCCTCCGAATTATCCACGTTTACTTTCAACTCGTTCAAGTCGGAATTCTTTATGCAGTGCTTCTGCGACTTTGATATCTTTAACAGCTCTTCGCCCGTTTCAAGCTCGCTTTTCAGTACGACAAGTAATTCCGTTAATTCTTTGTCTATCATATTAGTTCATTTATATTCAGTTTATTATTAGTATTATCGTCAGTATTTAGGTAATTCTTTAGTTTTAAAATATCCCTGAACCCAAAATTAAAGTCTTTGCACAAGGCGTCTGCCATTTCAGTCCTTAATACCGGTTCAAGTGTCTCACCTAATCCGCTTCCATTTGAATCACTCCCTAATAAACCACTCCCCAAATTCGGAATGTGTAACTCCTTCAGCAATATGGATACGAACATCGATTCAAACTTTTCCCCTACTTGTTTCTGGTCTACCTTTTCGGTAAACGCTAAATTCCTGATGCCCGATACTTCCATTATTCAAACCCCTTGCGTAAGTCGTCCATAAATTCTTTTGTTACCGTTTCGGAAGAAACGTACAAATTCGCCGAAACAAACGTCGTATAAACAAGCGCTACGTTTACTTCGTGCTTTGTACATATACTAAAAGCCTTCGTAAGCGCCTGCGAAATTTCTTTTGTCCCGCTTCCTCTTATTATTATGCCGGTTAAATCTGTCAGGATAACGGTTTTTTCCCCGCCCGTTTTCTTCCTTGCCGTATTGATACCGAAAACCGTTTTTTCCAGGTTTTCATTGTTTATCATTATCAGAATATCCGATTTCTTTCCGTCCGGACTGGGTGTTGCATGAAAATATTCCGTGTCTACTCCTAATTCATACAAATCTCCCATTATTTCTGCCCCGACTCCGGGTTCGTTCTTTACGTTCTTTACTATTAAAAATGTCTGGTTAAATCTTATCGATACTTCCATAATTTCTCCTTTTAAAATAATTTTATATTATTATAACTTGCGCTCCTATAGCTCCCGATGATTTCAAACTCCTTATTATGTCAAGAACTTCTGTCTCCGTTACTCCGCTCTTGTACATCATTTCTATGAATTCCCCTACCGGGGTATCCTTCGTTATCTCAATTTTCATATCCTTATAATTCAATCTTACCGGGGAAACTTTCACGTTTAACCCGCTTACTACTGTCCCCGTCGTTCCGTTTATTACTACCTTTTCCTCAGCGTCAATTGCAATGTCTATCTTTTCTATCTCCGAAACGAACGTCAACGCTTTCCCTTTGTATGAAGCCGGTATTTTAATTCTTATCCTGCTCCCGTCCATCGCCTTCGCTAATGTGCTGTCACCAAATTGTTTGTTTAACGTGTCCTGCACGCTTACTGCCGAACTGAAATCCGGCGTGTTTAATAAAATATAGAATGTGTCCTTTATTTCGCTTTCTATCGGCAAATCTACAATTGCCCCGTTCATTATGTATCCTGTCGTAAGTTCTTTGTCCGAAGCATTTATTGTTCCCTGCGCTGTTGCCCTGTCCTTGCCGTTTGCATCTCTTAAAGGCGTTAACAATAAATTCCCGTCCCTGATGCTTTTTGCGTCCCCGATGGATGACACTTTGATGTCTACTTTTGTCCCTTTGGGTTTTGAAGTGGCAAGTTCTCCCGTTACCATTACCGCCGCAACGTTCTTCGTTTTGTTGCGTTTGTTCTTGTCCTGTGTGAAAATACCAAAATGTTCAAGCAGATTCTTTACCGATTGCTGCGTAACTAAAGAATTATAACTGTCCCCGCTTCCTTTTAATCCTACAACCAAGCCGTACCCTACAAGCTGGTACGACTGAATTCCCTCAATCGTCGAAATATCCTTAAGCCTTGCCGCTTGTGATATCCCCGCTATAAATATAAACACACTAATTAATGATATAATTTTTATTTTATCTGTTATTCTGTGTTTATTTGCGTTTATCTGCGGTTTCATTTTTCTCGTTCTCCTAGAATATCCAATCAAAAAGCTTCATAAAAAATCCTCTTTTCTGTCCCGAATCAACCGCGCCTTTTCCTTTGTATTCGATTTTGGCATTTGCCAAACGGTTTGAGTTTATATAATTGTCTGTTTCGATGTCTTCAGCCCTTACCACTCCTGATACTTTAATGGTCTGCGCATCCTGGTTGAGATTGATTTTTTTTTCGCCTTCGATTTTTAAGTTCCCGTTAGGCATTACTTCAGTGACGGTTGCCGTTATATAAGCGATTAATTTGTCTTCCTTGATGTTTCTTCCCCTGCCGTTGTGGTCGTTCTTTGTTGATATCCCTGCGGATACCGTATTCCCTAACGGAACCGATGCAGGCACTAAATTGCTCTGTGATAGGCCAAAAGAAACGTCATCGCTTTTGTTCGTTACGGTTTCTGCCCTGTTTGCCCCGTAAGAAGATTCGCTGATAAGTACCGTGACTAAGTCTCCGACTTTTCCTGCTCGTGGTTCGGTGAATAATGAAGAAAAACTAAAAAGCAATATGTATATACTAATCATAATTCCCCCCTGACGACTTTTTTGTCTATTACTTGTGATTTGATTATTTTTCCGTTTATGTCTATAAATATCGAATCGTTCAGCCATCCATCCGACTTGGATATCCCGTAAGAACGAATGGCGACGTCATTTTTATAAAATACGATTTCAACTTTGTCTCCCTTTTCAATAAGAGGAAGAGTTTCTATCATATCTTTTGTTATGAACTCATCTTTTGCCACAAACCTGTTTGTTCGCATTCCTACGATACTTTCAATATCTTCTATCCCTGCTTCTTCGCTGAATTTAATTTGTAAATCTTCTTTAGTTAATATGTGATGTTTGTCCAATCTTTTGACCGCAGACGCAACCGGTATCCAGAGCCTTACTTTAAGGTTAATCGGGACTTTCTTGAAAAAATCTTGATTCTGGATTTTTATCCAGGAAAAATTTGTCCCTTTATAAGTTACGTCTTTAGGTAATTCAAGTTCCAGTTTGTAATTACTATCGGCTATGGATACTTCTGACGGCGTATTAAGAGCCGAGACTTTCCATTTTCCGTTTTGCTGGGGTGGAGGAAGTCGTTTATACATATCCGCTACCGCAAAATTCGCCAGACTCTCTCCCGATATAATTACCGAAATAATAAAATTTAATATCATAATATCTTCTCTTTTTCTCCCTTACTCACCTTTTTCACCATTCTTTATCTTATCTTATTCGCAATCGCGTACATCTGGTCGCCGGTTGAAATGACTTTTGAATTCAATTCATAAGCGCGCTGGACAAGAATCATTTGAACCATCTGGTCCATTACGTTTACGTTTGCCATTTCCAGGTACCCCTGGTCAATACTGCCAAACCCATCCAATCCTGCAACGCCGTCAATCGCGTCCCCGGAATTTACCGTCGGCTTATAAAGATTTTCCCCGATGGATTCAAGCCCTGTCGGGTTCATAAATTTACTCAAAGTTATTTCGCCCATATCTTGCTGTGTTGAATCATCGCTGGTAGTTACGGATACTTTTCCGTCCTGCGATATGATGATGTTTACGGTATTATCCGGCAACGTTATTTCAGGGTCTAATTTATATCCGTGTGCGTCAACGATATCGCCTTCCCCGGTGAGTTTGAAGTTCCCGTTCCTCGTGTAAGCTTCGCTCCCGTCCGGCATTGTTAACTTGAAGAACCCGTCGCCTTTTATCATAAGGTCTAAAGGTGCCTGCGTTTGCTGCACTTCTCCCTGGGTGAAACTTTTTGAAGTAGAAGAAAGTTTCGTCCCGTGTCCTATTTGTATGGGTGCAGGTGGTTCTTCTATTGTATTTTCTTTTTTATATGTTTCATAGAATAAATCTTCAAAAGAAGCTCGTTGTGACTTAAATGCGGCTGTATTAACGTTTGCAAGATTATTTGCGATTATGGATAAACATTTTTCCTGCGCTTCCATTCCCGTCGCCGCTGCATATAATGCTCTTAACATTTTCTTCCCCCTTAGTTAGAGTTTGCTCTACATGAGCATTACTCTAACTTATCTGGAGCAAAGCGAAACCCCGCTTCAGCGGGGCAGCTCAGCTGGATATTAGTTTCTTGACTTGCCTGTCTTTTGCGTTTTATTTTCTTGTTGTTCTCTGCGCTCTCTGTGGTTGCTTTTTTTGTTCTCTGTTTTTCATTTATATATATATTATTTGATTTTTGCATTTTAATTTTTAATATTATCTTCTCCCTACCTGGTTTATAAGTAAATCCAGCGTCGCATCTTGTGTTGCCACGACTGACTGGCAGTTTTCGTATGCCCTTAGCAATTCGGTAAGGTGAATAAGTTCTTTCATCGGGTTGAGATTGGATTTTTCTATATACCCTTGTAAAATAGAAAATTCCGAATCGTCTTTCTCCTCGCCTATACCCGTGAACAAATTATTCCCGTCTTTTTCAAATTTATCAAAACTTTTTATTATGAATTTGTCTATAAGTTCGTTATCTACGGTTATTTCGCCACGTTTTGACACCGAGAGTTCGTTCCCTTTAATTGATATTTCCCCGCCTTCGCCGAGTACCGGATACCCATGGCTGGTAACCAATGTGCCTTCATCGTTCAGCGCAAAACTTCCCGCTCTTGTATATTTTGGTCCTTCAGGTGTGGTAACTTTAAATAGCCCTTTTCCTTCTATGGCAAAATCAAGTTTCCCGGAAGTTGTTTCAAGTTCTCCCTGGTCAAAATTAGTATATCCCTGCAGTGTAGGAAAACTCGGGGTCTTTTTTAATGTCTGCGCTCCTGCTAAAACTTTATCTACGTATTTTTGTGTTTCTTTATAAGGTGGTATTCCATTATATTTTTTCACGGTTCCCGGTCCCGCGTTATATGCTGCAAGCGCCAACTTTACGTCTCCAAACTGGTCAAGCAAAGACCTGAAATATTTTGCCCCGCCGAGAACGTTTTCTTCGGGGTCAAAAGAGTCGTTAACGCCCATCATAGAAGCTGTAGAATCCATCAACTGCATAAGCCCTTTTGCTCCTTTCGGAGAAACGGCATTTGGATTCCCGCTGGATTCTGCCTGGATTATTGAGTCCAGTAAAGACGGGTCTAAGTTATAGGTCTGCGCGGCTTTATTGACTGCAGGCGAGAAAGCTGTAAGTTCTTTATTAAGGAATGACTGGAAAGTAAATTCTTCCTTTTTGAAGCCCGGGGTATTGATATTCGCTATATTATTAGCGATTACATCAAGTTCCTGTGCGCGGGCAGACAAAGTGCTCGACCCAATGTATAAACCTTCGACCATATAAAAGGTTTAATATAGCAAAATCTGTGTCAATTTTAAACCAAAAAATTAAACGCCTTTATTGAGTGGGGAATAGGGGACAGGGTGTGAAAAGTATCCCTTCTCACTCCCCCTTAAGTAGGAATTTTCTGCCTAACAAAATGATAACTTTTACCTATTTAGTTTCTTCTCTCAAATTTCTGTTTTTCTTTTCTGTGTATTTCTGTATTTGGAGTTTACCCCGCTGTGTAGAATATCTCGCCTTAGGAGAAGCGGTGACTGAGCGTAGCGAAGAATCTCTCCGTGTTTCCGTTGCAACCAATTACCATTTGTTACAGTTCTTACAGTTGTTACTATCTCTTCCGTCCTATCCGTCCTATATGACTTATATGTCTTATTCTTTCTGTTGTTTGTATTTCTTTTCTCATGAAAATCGTGCCTGCCCAGAGTTTATCCCGCTGTGGCGGGGAAGGAGGATGTAATCTTGTGGTTTCAATTTTGTGGTCTTTTTTTAGTGCTTAGTAAAAATGTAGGCACAACTTGCCTGACGGCAGTCAGGATTTCAAATGGAACATCCCGCTTAGGCGGCGAACGCTTTTGGCGGTGATTGTGCTCTCTGTTTTTAGGAAGAGCGGGGTGGCTAATTTTTCTGTTTCTGTTTCATTTCCCTGCGTCACTAATGATAGGCGAAACCCTGACTTCCCACTTTTTATCACGCCCGGAGAAGAGGATTAACAGTTTTTCTTCTTAGAATGTCCCTTTACGAGGAACTTCGTTACGACGGTTGTCATAATTAAAAAATGTTTAAAAGTCAAGTAGTTTTTATGTATGAGACAGTGTGTCTTACCATACAAAATATAAAAAAAGAATAAGTGTATGGTAATTTTACTTGACATCTTACCATACAAAATATAATATCAGACAATATGTATGGTAGCTTAAAAGGATAAAAATGGCAATAAAAAGTTTACTCTTGGAAGAGTTAGAAAACTCCCTGCAAATGAAAAAGGGCTATGAAAAGGAGTTAAAGAAGCTCCCTATAGGCGCCCTTATAAAGAAAAAAATCAATGGGCAGGAATATTATTATGTTATATTCAGGGAAAAAGGGAAAGTAAAATTTGTTTATAAAGGGAAAAAACTCCCAAAAGGAATGATAAAAAAATATGCTCAGGCTAAAGGATATAGACTGAAATACAGAAATCTGCTTTCACAAGTAAAAAAACAAATAAAATACTTAAGGAGAGTTTTACGTGGAAAAGAAACAATATGACCTTGTAGTTGAGGTTTTGAGTCGGCTTGATAAAGTAGAGGTTCTTGATAAACTTGTTCTGGTAGGTAGTTGGTGCTTGCTGTTTTATAAGGAGTATTTCTCAAAAGTGAAATACATTCCCGCAATTAAGACTAGAGATATAGATTTTTTAGTGCCATTGCCGTCTCGTATTGGTGTAAAGGTAAATATTATTGGGCTATTAAAAGATTTGGGGTTTATAAAGGGTTTTTATGGAGATGAAGGAGTGATGAAATTGGAACATCCTGAATTAATTCTTGAATTCTTAGTTCCTGAAAGAGGAAAGGGAAGCAGCAAACCTTACGATTTGCCTCAGTTGGGTATAAATGCTCAAGCATTAAGGTTCTTAGATTTTCTCACTTATAAAAAGATTCAGGTTTTTGTTGAAGGTATAAAAATTACATTACCGCATCCGGCGGTTTTCTCATTACATAAACTTATAATCTCAGCGAGAAGACAGGATAAAGAAAAGACAAAAAAAGATAAAGAGGATGCGAAGAGAGTTCTAAAAGCGCTTATTGAAAAAGGAGAGGCCGATACGATTAAAGAAGTTTTCGAGTCTGTTTTTGTCGGCTGGCAGAAAAAAATACTCAAAAGCCTGGATGAAATAGAAGATAAGGAAATTATTTCTTTACTTGAAAATAAAAAATAAAACATCTCCGCCTTGTCGAGAATCCAGCCATAGGCGGAGCGGAGTTGGCTGATTTTTCTGTTCTCTGCTTTTGTTTTCTCGTGTAAATCGTTTGATTAGTTGGACTTTGCGACGTAGGAGCATTAGTCCAACTATCCAGTAGCAGACCCTTAAAACTTTAGTTTTTAGGGGATTCTATCCAGCCCTCTGGGCTCTGCTGGAAATCTAGTGGTTCCAATCTGTTTTTGTTTCATTTCCCTGCGTCACTAATGATAGGCGAAACCCTGACTTCCCACTTTTTATCACGCCCGGAGAAGAGGATTAATAGTTTTTCTACTTTTAATTTCTCGGTCAAATCAGTCGTTAACCTTATTTCTAAGTAATCACGCCGTATGCAATCACGTTCATCTCCGAATAACTTCAATGCTTGCGTAAAATATTTATCTTTTTCTCCCCATTTATCGGCACCTTTTTCGTGCATCTTGTTGGTTGCCATATCATAGAAATATATTGCGCACAGACCTCTTATTCCGCCATGGCATTTTGGAAAACACGTTGTATCTCCGGCAAGTATCATAAATAGTTTTTTATTAAACCACTCTCTTTTTCCAAGAAGCCTTGTCAGTTCTAACGGCAATTTTATAAAAAGTTCATTTTCAATCATGCAAGCCGTTAAATATGTCTCCGTTTTTTCTGTTCTTCCTTCGTTGCTTTCTTTTATGCATCCCGACGAAATAAACATTACCAAAGACATTAATAACACAATAATAAATACGCTTTTATAATCTCTATCCATTTTACCCTATCTCAACTATTCCATTTTAATCTAAAGATATATTTATCGCGGAACCAATAAAAGTCAACCCCAAATTGTTTTGTTATTTCTTCTCTGCGACCTCTGCGACTCTGCGGTGAAAACTACCAAATTCCCCTCATCAACCTGTACTTCACTTTCTTCCTATACTCAGCATACCCTTCCAATTCATCAACTAACATCTTTTCTTCTCCCGTAATTCTTCCCGCCAAAAGAAAAGTAACCATAACTCCGAGAAGTATCCCGTATTTAGACCCCAACAGCATCGGCGTTCCTATGAAAAGCAATATTCCCCCGAGATACATCGGATGTCTCACAAAACCATAAACTCCCGTGGATACGACCTTCTGTTTCCGCTCTTTCTGTATTCTGACAAGAGCCGATAAAAAAGTATTATCAGCGTATGACCGGAAGAAAAAGAAGAAAGATCCTGCCAGCGCAATCCCTCCTAAAACCTTTACCCATAAAGGAAAATATGTAGTCCATCCATATCTTCTTGCATCCAGAGGCATAACCGCAATCCATCCTATAAACCCGATTATAATGCCATATACAACATACTTATCCCATCCTTTCTGGTTGCCGGTTCCCGGTTGTTTATACCTTTCCTCAAGTAATGCTGGGTCTTTACGGTACAAATAAATGATAGTCGTAAAGCAAAGCACAATAAACCAGATGTTGAAAATCCATCCTTCAACCCATAACCAGTCTCCCGCAATCCAAAGTAACAACGCCGGAAATATAAGTATATATAATAAACTTAAAATAACTTTCCCCAATCCCGATTTCTTTTCGCTCGCCATAACTTCCCTGCTTTCAATCAATTAACTTTATTATCTTCTCCGTTTTATATCCTTTCGCTTTCACAAAATATATTCCCGTTTTCAAATTTTTGCTATCTAATCGTACACTATAATAATCTGTTTTCTGTGATTCCATTATCCGCATCTTTACTTCTCTGCCGGAGATATCATAAATTTTTAAAGAAAAAGCCTGAATGGGAAAAAAGAATTTAATTTCTGTCTTTCCAATTACAGGATTAGGATAGATTTGAAATACTCCTAAATCCTTTATGCCCGCTTCCTCAATACCTAATTTATGTAGTTTTATATTTAAGATTGTAGGCAGGTTATCAACGACTTCTACACTGTCAATTCTTGCCGTATCATAGCCCGTTTTTATTGCATTAACAGTGTATTTACCCTGCGTTAATATTCTCCTGTATCTTCCATAAGCCGAGTCACTCATTCTCGGGGCAAGACTTTCGCTGTATGCCTCAAGAATCCGCACTTCCGCAATAAGAGGCTCATCCGTGATAGAGTCGGTAATACAGCCCGTTATACCACTGCCGTGTACTCTATCCAATAAATAATATGCGCCCGGTAAATTCCTTGCTGCTATAGTATCTACTTTTTCAGCGGGTGGAGTAGAACTTTCTCCAACCTCTGTTGTGAACGAAATAGTTCCTTTTTTCCCGTAAAACCAGTTTCTTGCCATTCCCCCGGATTCTGCATTTCCCCAACCAAATACATAAGTCCCGTTTCCTGCTTCATTTACTATTGATTGAGCTATGTTTTTCGCTATCCCGCTTATGACAAAATGGTCAGGCGAAAAATTGCTGCCCCATTTCCATGGATAGTAAACTACTTCAGAAACACTGACGTTTGCGGAATGATAACAAATGTCGAATACAAAATTCTCTTTATCCGTAAGTTCTTTTATTGCTCTTGTCTCACTCTCCGAAAATGGTGACGGCCCGCGATAGTTTTTTGAAGAAGAATCCGAACTGCCTGCCGTCTCCCATAGAAAATCATAATTTCGGTTCAAGTCAACGCCATCAACTATATCAAATTGTCCATTATTATTGTTGTCTCTCGTGTTCCTTCTCCAGATAGTGTCAATCCCCGAAGTTACAATGTTATGTCCGTCGGGATTAACAATAGGGACAACCCAGATTTGAGTGCTGTCTATCCATTTCTTTATTGTAGAATCTATTGTATACTTTGAGACTAAATCATTTATCATATACATACAAATCTCTACGCCAAGAAGTTCTCCTGCATGATGAGCGCCATTGTAAAGGACGGCAGGTTCATCTTCTTCCGAATTTGGATTATCGGAAATCTTGAGCGCAAATATTGGCAAACTGTCAGTTGCAGAAAATCCAATCGTATCCAGATGAGTTATTGCAGGATAAGTTTGAGTTATAACTTGAAGCTCGCTGTCTACTTCATTATAAGTATGATACCTGTCGGGAATAGCTATAAACCATAAAATTAAATATATAGCCATTTTTTAGTTCAACATACTTAAAAGCAAATCTTTAAGTTCCGGATAATTCTCAATTTCTTTATAATACCCTAAAAGTCTTTCCCTGTCTTTATCCTGAAGCGTATATTTCTTAACTTTTTCGACAACTTCTTTAATTTTAGGTAAGTAATTGGAAATAATTGCATAATCTCTGCAGGCAATGCCGTTTAAGTATAACTCTAAAGAATCCAAATATTTTAACTCGCTAGTTTTAAAGTCTTTCTGAAGTTCATAAATATCGGCTTCTTCCTTAATAAGGGATGCAATCCAAAAACATTTTTGCGCCTCTTCAGGGGCACTTATTCCCAACAACTCTATTATGGATTCGGCAGGTAAAGAATTAATTGTTTTGGAATTCAACCCGAATAATTCTTGAAATGTCTCGTCAAGTATGACTAAGGCTTCCCGGTTTTGGTTTGTCTCTTTTAATTTTAAAACTTTAGCAATTGCGATTGATAACCGCTCTATCATTCTCAATATGTAATCTTCTTTAATCATAATTTATTCAATCTATAATAATAAAACCCTACAATACATTTATTATGGAAATAAAAAAAGTCAACCCCTAATTTTTTCGTTTTTATTCGCGTATATTCGTGGATAAATTCTTTCGTTTTTTGTTGTCCGTGTTAATTTGCGTGTATCTGCGGTTAAAAATTCTTTTCTATTGGCTGTTTTTTTCTCGTGTTAATCTCGTAAAAATCTTCTTCTGTTTTTTTATGCCCTAATCCTTCTTTTTAATCTCGTGAAAATCTGTGTAATCTCGTGGTTATTTTTTGTTTTTTGTTATTTGCGTTTATCTGTGTTTATCTGCGGTTTCATTCTGTTTAGTGTAATTTCGTGCCTTAGTGCCTGCCTGCCGTAGGCATGGCTTTCGTGGCAAAATCTTTTTTCTCTTCTCTTTTTATTGACAACTTCTCCATAGTATACTACCCTATCAAAAAAAGGAGTCAAAATGTCTATCTTAGTCGTCGGTTCCGTAGCCCTTGATACTATTAAAACACCTTTCGGTAAACGTAAAGACATACTCGGTGGGTCCGCAACTTATTTCTCTTACAGCGCAAGCTTTTTTACCGGAGTAAAACTTGTTGCCGTTGTCGGTGACGATTTTCCCAAAAAACATATCAGTCTCCTGAAATCTCGCGGAATCAATCTCGACGGGTTAAAAGTAATAAAAAACGGCAAGACTTTCCGTTGGTCCGGCTCTTACAAGTATGATATGAACGAAGCCACAACTCATTCTACCGATCTCAATGTTTTTGAAACTTTCAAACCTCAAATTCCCGAAAGCTACAAAAACAGCGAATATGTCCTTCTTGCAAACATTGACCCCGACCTCCAACTTAATGTTTTATCTCAGGTAAAGAAACCGAAACTCATTGCTGCCGATTCAATGAATCTCTGGATAAATACAAAGAAATCTTCTCTAATGAAACTGCTTAAAAAGATAGACATATTTATTATCAATGAGGGAGAGGCGCGTTTATTTACAGGACAGCCCAGTCTGATTAAAGCAGGAAGAATGATTCTCGGTTACGGTCCCAAACACGTCGTCGTAAAAAAAGGCGAACACGGGTGTCTCCTTTTTTCGAAGAACGGTTTCTTTTCTGCTCCTGCGTACCCGCTCGAAAATATTTTTGACCCGACCGGCGCCGGTGATACCTTTGCAGGAGGTTTTATCGGATATCTTGCCAAACTGAATAAAACACACACCGAATACGATTTGAGAAAAGCCGTAGTTTACGGGAGCGTAATGGCATCTTTCAACGTTGAAAGTTTTTCCCTTGAAAGACTGAAAAAACTCACCGACAAAGAAATTCAAGCCCGGTATAAACAATTCAAAGAAATTACACACATAAAGTAAACTTATCCTGTTTCTCTGTTTATAGTTTAAAGTTTTTTCTTGCAAAATATCAAAATTATAAATAGGTTTAATAACTAAAAATGAGAAACCTTATATATGTGGTTTTTATTCTTTCCTTTTCCGGATGTGTCTCTTCATATAACTCATTGAAACAAAAAAATTTTGATTCCATCAAGAAATGTGCCTGCGTTAACATACTTAAAGACCCAAAAATCTCCTGCACTGTTAACACTCCCGTTAGTGTATTAGGAAGTGATTTAATAAACGCTCCGTCAACTTTTGCAGGTACCAATGATACTAAAAAAGAAATAACTAAATTACTGGATAATTTTAATATGGATAAATTATTTTCCTTTAAAATGTATGAATTGTTTTCTACGGAAGCTCATTTACCATTGGTTTCTCCCGATAGTACGGATACCCTATCCTGGATAAAAAAAATTAAGTCAGCTCCGGCGGAGGAAACTATTTATAATTACCCGTTCCAAAAAGGAAATGTTTATACTCCTTTTCTAAAAGAAAAATTTGATTGTGTATTGGAGACTATTATTACTTCATATGAATTAGAAAGAACAGTTCGTTATGAAATAGATAAAATAAAAGTAACTCCGAACATAAAATTTAAACTTACAGTTACTGCCCGGTTGGTTCGTATTAAGGATAGTAAAATTTTATGGACGACAAATATTTATACGATATTGGATAATTCTTGTGAATACGATAAATTAATAGCAGATGGAGGCATTGAATTACGAAAAGCGTTGGTAGAGATAGCTAATATTGCTGCTCATCAATTACTTGAAAAATTTTTAGGTATGAAATAAATGAAAAACTTTTTAATAATTCCCTTGCTCTTTATTTTTTTAGTTGTCCCGGTAAATGCGTTTTCTCAAAAAGATTCTACAACGATTTTGCATGATTCTGTCTCCATACATACGGGTGAGGCATTAATAAAATGTCCTGTCTGCAGTTATAAAAATAACAGTAAAAATATTTATTGTCAGGTATGTGGGATATTACTAAACTCGGAAGAGAAAAAAGATTCCTCAAAAAGTATTTTATCTGCTCAAAATATACTTAAAAATGATACGGTTTACAAGAAAGGGGAAAAATATATTGGATTTAAAATATATGACCCTATGGAAAAAGAAGTTTTTATGCAATATGGAAATCCTTTGCCATGGACTTATGGATTTGGTGGAAGTATTAGTTTTGAAAAACTAAATGAACGTAGAATGGGATGGGGTTCCGAGGTAGGATATTATTTAACATCAAATAGTGTAATAGTAGCTGTTTATGATTCTGCCACAGAAAAAATACTCGGGTATGTTAATGCTGAATATGGATATTACGGTATGAAGGCAAATACTTATTATAAATGGAAAGGGATGAGAATGCCTTTCTGGGTGTCTGCAGGTTTACCTGTGTGGGTGGGAGATTGTTTTGTAAACATAGAAGAACTTAGAACATACGAAGAGCTATTTCTTGTGGGTATTGGCGGAGATGTGTCCGTAGGAGCAGACATTAATCCTAAAAATAAAGTTTTCCTCAGCCCCGAATTAAAAGTTCAATTAATTCCTTCTTTTTTTAGCGAAGAAGGCAAATTTCATAGAACTTTTTTATTAAGTATCCAGATGTTATTAGGTTTGAATTTTAAATTTTGAACTTCTGTTTTAACATCAAACATTCAAACGTTCGTTGTTTCCTGCCGCCCTATCTAACGAATATATAAACGCCAGTATCTGCGCTACTACCGGGTACAACTCTTCCGGTATGTAATCCCCTATATCAAGTTTCATCAGCGTAGAAATCAATTCCTTATCCTCGTATATCTTAATACCGTGCTCTTCCGCGATTTCAATAATTTTCTCGGCAAGTTTTCCGCTTCCCTTTGCTATTACTAATGGCGCCCTGTCCCGGGAATGCTCGTATTTTAATGCAACAGCCCTATTTAAAGGTTTGTCTTTCATTAAGCAAGAGCCTCCCATCCCGTTCCTTTTGGTGTCTCTTTATTTGTCTGTTTTGTTTTTGTTTGCACCGAAATCACAGGACTCCAGTCAATACTCTTTATAGCCTGTTCCAGTTTGCGAATGTCTGATTTTATATAAGAACTTGTTCCCGTTGTTTCCGTGCGCATAACTATGGTTACTTTCTTTTTGTCCGATTCTTTATTCGTATAGAGCGTGTTCTCAACGACTCCTAGATGTTCCGTTTCTGTGGAAAAATAAAACTCTTCCGACTTTCCTCCGCCGGATTTTGTCTTTTTATTTCCGAATCGTATTATAAAATTATTATTGGATATGTTGATTGGGATGGCAAACTGCTCATCCCAGTCCGGGTTAGTATCTTGTGCGGAAATGTTTTCTTTCGTGTAGTTTGATTTGTCTATGTTTTTGTCGATGGGTTTTTCCAATATTTCCAATATGAGCGGGATAGTGTTCTCACGGCTTTTAACCCATAGTTTTAGCTTTTCTCCTTCTTTGAATTTCAAAGAAGTCTCCGCAATTAAGTCATTATCAAGTAATTTTATGGCTACTTTATTATTCCCGAGAACTTTTGTAACTGTAGCGTATATGATACTATCTGCTTTTAATGCAGGTACAGAAATGGTCTTCTGCCCTCCTGCCGACGGCATAATTTTTAAGACAGCAGTTAAATTAGCAGCTCTAATATTTTGCATTTTTATTCCTGCCTTCTGATACTCTGATGCTCTGACATGCCTTTTTTTCTCTTCTCTGTTCTCTATACTCTGTGGTTAGACTTTTCTATATTTTGTTATTTCTCAAATCCTGTCCATCTACGTCCAAAAATATTCTGTTTTCTGTATGTCCCAAAAACTTACTTGTCTATTTTCTTTTCCGGCTTGCTTTGACTGCCTTTCCTCTTGTTTACGGCTTGCTTTAGCACGAATTCAATTTGCCCGTTAATACTTCGCAACTCGTCCGATGCCCATATATTCAACTCCTCCCATAACTTGGAGTCTATCCGTAATAAAAAGGCTTTTTTATCAGACACGGTTTTGGGTTACGTATATAATGTGCCGGTATTAATTATTGGCTGAACTTCGCCTTCCCCGCACAATACTACCATTAAATTGCTTACCATAGCCGCTTTCCGTTCATCGTCCAATTCAATTATTTTCTTCTCGGCTAATTCCTGCAATGCCATTTCTACCATGCTAACCGCTCCGTGTACAATCTTTTGACGAGCAGCAATAATTGCTTCCGCTTGCTGGCGTCTTAACATAACCTGGGCGATCTCAGGAGCGTATGCTAAATGACTTAACCTTGTTTCCAAAATCACAACACCGGCTTTTTGAACCCGCTCTTCTAATTCTTTCTGCAGAGCTTTTGAAACCTCATCAATCGAACCTCTCAATGAAATCTCTCCCTGTTCATGCGCATCATAAGAATAAGAACTTGCCAGGTGTCGTGTAGCCGATTCAGATTGTATGGTAACGTATGTGTAATAATTTTCTACGTCAAAAACAGCCTGCGCCGTGTTTTTTACCTGCCAGACTACAATTGCCGCAATCTCAATCGGATTCCCGCTCTTATCGTTTACCTTTATTTTCTCCCCGTTTAAAGTGTTCGCGCGCAAAGAAACCTTTGTCCTTTTGTTAAATGGAAACGTCCATAATAACCCGTTCGTCTTAACCGTTCCCACATACTTTCCCATAAGAGTCAACACCGCCGCCTGGTTTGGCTGAACCGTGTAAAGCCCTGAACATACAAATAACATTAATAACCATAAAAATACAATAATTACTATCAAAGGCGTTGACGGATTTTTGTCGGCAACGCTTACAAGCCAAATGTTTACACCCAATAATATAAGGCCGACCAAAAGTATCAACCCTCCGCTTCTTCCCTTGCATTCTATTTCTCCTGTCATTTTACTCCTCCTTTTTTATTTTTATTACACGTTTTAATAATCTCTGCTAACGAAATAAGATTAAACAAAAGTATAAATCCCCCGTTTTTCCCTTTACTCCCCTTTTCTTTCGACGCCTTGCACCTCCCTCTTTTATTATGCATTTCAGTCTTCTTTAATATCATAATGATATCATAATGATATATGCTAAATTAAACCTGTCAAGAAAAAAATGAAAAATAAGGTTACGGGGGGATCTCTGCGGAGAAAATCTTTTATTGTTTATTTTGTCTCGTGTTAGTCTCTTTAAGTCTCTGTTGAAAGAATAAATTCTCTGTTTTTTGTTCTTTGTGTTCTCTGCAGTTAATCTTTATGTTTTTGCATCTAAGAGTTCTCTTTTTGTTTTTGTCTTTGATCGTCTAAACTTTTTGTCTCTCTCTTCTGCGAACTCTGCGTCTCTGCGGTGAAATTTTTTGTTGTCTGCGTCCAAGAACAACTTAAAACCAGTTTGTGAAAAACTTTGTGCTCGGAGCAGCTTTTATTCGAACGTTTACCACTTTTATGTCTTCGGGTATTTCAACCTTTGCCGTTCTTCGAAGAGGTTTGTTCGGTGCGCCTTCGGATGGAATCGCTTCTTTCCCTGTCTCGTCGTCGTTTTGCCCTTTTCCTGCCGCAGATATTTGATTCATCCCGGCTGCGGATGAGAAAATTAACAACCCGTTAAAAAAAGCAAGCAGCCATTTCATCCCTGATTGACTTGGCGCTATTGATGCCGTCATAAAGGCTAACCCTAATGCTACTATAAGGGATAGCCATTTTCTATGTTTATCGGCTTTTTGCCCGAATAAATAACAAACGGTGTTAGGAACTAATAAGGAAGCAGCAACTGCTCCCTGTAACCCCAGAAGACTTTCCGGAGTAAAAAGCGCATCTAATTGTGTCGTGTTCATTTTTCCCTCCACTTATAAAAATTATTTTTCGCGACATTCAGGCCGTAACGGAACCCCGTCTTTTAATTCGGAGCTTTTAACTTTTACGATACCGAATGCGTATGTTCCCGCTTTGAGATACGAATGATTTCCCTGTGTAAATTCGCTGTCTTCAGGAACATACTGACAATAAATTGCCAAACGTAAAGTGTCTCCCTCAAATTCTTTAACTTTTTTTATGTTTAATATTTTTCCGCAGGGCTCTCCTATTTCTACGTCCCTGTCAACCCCTTTTTGCTCTCTTGAGGAGCAACTAAAGATAATCCCGTTTTCTTTCGTTTCTTTGAACGCAACCGTTTCTAAACTACATTCCGTTAATAATCGAATAACTTACGAATATTCGTCAAACCAGAATACTCGTTCCGTATTAGTCCAATAAACGAGATGTTTCCGAATTTTTCCTTGGGAGTCTTCTTTTTCAATACTTCCATAATAAGTGTATTGCGCGCATCCCGTGAAAATAAAAACGAACAAAAACAATAAATAAATTTTTCGTTTCATTGTTTTTTTAACTTGTAATTAACGAAACTAAATCGTCCCCAATACCGGAATCGTTCCAGTAACTTATGTGTGCCCATAACCATGCTTTTTTGCTGTCTATAACACGGTCCTGTATAACCCAACCGGAATTAGGATTTGTGGAGAATTTTTCTGCAATTTGGTATTTCTCAACAGGTTTTCCGTAGAAATTGCCTGATACTACCGGGTCTGTCCGCGCCCAGTAATTTACCCAGCGAAAATATCGGGAACCGGGTTGGAATTTCTTTACTGTATTTCTGTTGAACATGGATAGTCCAATAGGCGAACCTAAGGTTACCAAAGCCTGAACAGGCCATGTGGTCCTGGAATTGCGGTCGAAATATTTTTTATTTGCAATAAGTTTGTTGACGGCATCAAATGCATAAATCGTGCCAAGGCTGTGCGCTACTATATAAAGAGGATTTCCTTCTTCGTAAATTTTTTCAATCCTGTTTATAAGCCCGTCCCGTATGATTGTGGCAGTGCTTCCTTCCTGTATATTTATTATTACGTCTCCCACGACGTCTACGCCATTTTCAACGAGTTTTCCTGCCAATGATCCTATGGGTATTTTTCCGAGCAAATCGACTAAAAATATTCCGAGTACTTTTTTTAAGCTGCGCTGGGCATTATCATTGATGTTTTCGTATCTGTACATTTCTGTCTCGAATTTGACCATTGGAAGTTGCTCGGGAGTAAGACGCGAAAGAATAAGTTTTTTTATGCCATCGTGAGAATTTATATCGTTGTCTTTTCCTGCTTGAACTCCGTGGACAACTAAAATCTTTCTTGGTTTCTTAGGGTCAACACTCATTTTTCCTCTATTCCCCTAGGGTAGGCTTTTATCCCCTATTATTCCCTTTTTAAAATAAGAAACTATAAGTGTAAGTTAAATTATTGCAATAAAAATTCCTTGTAAAAAATTAAGATTTCTTGTAAAAAATTAAGATTTTTTATGTTTTTTGCTGGAGAAGAAATATTTTTATAATGTTTTGATTGGTAGAAATAGAAACATCAAGTTTTATGCCTATCAGCAGACAAGCTGGGATTGTACAGGGTTACTCCGCGATAAGTCTTAAATTCTCTTTTAGGTATAATTTCTGCGTTTTATCAAGCAATTCGGTATTTATTGAAAATAGTAACACGCTATTTGTGCACTTCTTTTTTAGTTCTCCTAACCAACTTACTGTTTTGTCCCACCCGTTAATCATTATAATTTCATTAGGGCAGTCCACAAATATTACGGAAGTTTTTGTCTTTTCTATAAAATCTAAAATCATAGACCTCATAAATTTAGAATCTTTATATCTAATTGTATGTTCTTCTCTTCCCGTTAAAGTCAACCGGATTATAGGCGTATATAATATCTTGTATTTCTTTCTTATTTTTTCAGGCGGGAACTTGCTAAAACATAATCCGGGTATTCCATGTGAAACCTGGTCTATAAATATTTTATAAGCTTTATCGGAATTTTCTTCTTTTGTAAAATAGGCAATTCCTTTCTCTAATTTAAATATTAAAGGGCTATCTGTATCAATCTCCTTTATTGGGATAATAAATAATTTATACCTGAAAATAGAGTAGAAAGTGCTGCCTGCCCATACTATGGTAATTCCTGTCCCAAGTTCAGGAAGAAGAATTCCGTATAAAGGGAAAATGACGTTTGATAATGTCCCGATTAACCAAGCAATCGTATATCCCCAAAGTATAGGTTTTACCTGTTTTTTCTCTGTCGGAGTTCCTTTTTTTGATATATAAATGAATAAAGAAACGGCAAAAAGATATAAAAGTGTATAATAACTGCTATACGTCCATGCAAATTTTCCCGGGGAACTTGTATATCCCCAGTACATTTTTACCGCTTCGTTTATATATATTGAGTCTGTGAATAAAAACAAATATAAAAACAAAAATGGCGGTAAATACAAAAATAAATATGTAAAAATATTTTTCAGGTACTTTTCTTTTCTTGCAAAAATTATCGCAAAGTGAAGATAAAAACTCATCATAAAACACCATCCGGGACCGCCTGCTTTTATCCATAAAAAAGCTGTTTCCGGACTGTTAGCAATTCTATGCCCGAATTCACTTATGCCCCATATTGCAAAAGAAAAAGCAGTTAACGCAAAAAACCTGTTTAATAATTTTCCCGGGTTTCTTCGACATACATATACTCCCAGTATAAAATTAATAAACCCTGCAATAAAAGAATATAATGCCCAGATATTCATTTAATTAAATAATCTCAAACTTTCTCTCTTTTAATCATTCTAAAATATTAACTATTTTACCCTCTGGAGAAAAGTCTTAAATTCTCTTTCAAGTATAATCCCTGTGTACTGTCCAGTAATTGGGTATTTATTGAGAATAATAGCACGCTATTTGTGCACTTCTTTTTTAATTCGCCTAACCAACTTACCGTTTTTTCCCATCCGTTAATCATTATAATTTCATTAAGACAATCTACAATTATAACGGCAGTTTTTGTCTTTTCTATAAAATCTAAAATCGTAGAACTTATAAATTCTACATCTTTATAAGCAATTGTATCTTTTTCTCTTCCCTTGGAAGTTAACTGGATTATGGGCGTATACAATATTTTGTATTTCTCTCTTGTTTTTTCAGACGGGAATTTGCTAAAACATAATCCGGGCATCCCGTGTGAAATTTGGTCTATAAATATTTTATAAGCCCTGTCGGAACTTTCTTCTTTTGTGAAATAAGTATTTCCTTTTTCTAAATTAAATGTTAAAGGAGTAAGCATATCGTTTTCTTTTACCGGGGTAATAAATAATTTATACTTTAGAATAGAATAAAAAGCTCCCATTGCTGTGGTTAGGGCAATAATTGTCCCAAGTTCGGGAACAGGAATGCCATAAAAAGGAAATATGACGTTTGATAGTGTTCCAATTATCAATGTGGTTGTATATCCCAAAAACATTGGTTTTACCTGTTTTTTTTCGATAGGAGTGCCATACTTTAATACTTGAATAAATAAATATATTCCCCAAAAATAGGAAAGCATATAATAAGTAGTATACAACCAGATAAATTTTCCGGGGAGACTTGTATATCCCCAGTACATTTTTACTACTTCTTGTTTGTAGATTAAGTCGGTGCTTAAAAATAAATGCAAGAATAAAAGACAGGGAGCATATAAAATTATGTAAGTGGAAACTTTCTTTAAATAATTATTTTTTCGTGCAAATAATAATGCAAAGTGGATGTAAAAACCTACCATAAAGCACCAACCGAATCCCCCTGCTCTTACCCATAAAAAAGCTGTTTCCGGGTTGTCGGCACCCCTGTGCCCGAATTCACTTATTCCCCATATTGCAAGAGAAAACGCAAATAGTGCAAAAATTCTATTTAATGGGTGTCGGGGATTTTTACAATATACATATAACCCCAGTATAAAATTAATAAGTCCCGTAATAAAAGAATATAATGCCCAGATATTCATTTAATTAATTCTGCAATTGGAACAAAGCAAACCCTTAATCTGTTGTACTCACAGGATGCTTTGCACTAAAGATTGTGTCGGATATCCTGCCCTTTACTTCACCAATACAATTTTCCCTGTCTTTGTAACATTATCTGCCGTTAAACGATAAAGATAACTTCCCGATACCTGCATCCGGTCAGGACATTGAGTGTTGTAGTTGGGATACTGCCCTAAAGATAATGTGTCCGTTATGACTGGATTAGTGGGAGTTGCGACGTTTACGACAAGCAGTCCCGTTCCTTCATCCAGTATATAAGCATAAGTTCCGACGACTCTCACTGCTTGCGCTTTTCCCGGTGTCTCCAGAGTTCCCACAAGTTGAGGACTCTGCGGGCTGTTTATGTCGTATATCATAAGTTCACGCTCGGTTACCGTATAAAGATAATGCCCGGAAACCCACGAATCAATAAATAGTCCGTGGTTATACGCCATACTCCCTTTATATGTTAACACCGGCTGGGACATAACATTAGCACTGTGAAATAACCCGATAAACATAATCCCAAAACATACATAAAATTTTAATGATTTCATTTGCCCCCCTCTATTCTAATAATTAATATTAACTAAATATGATTAAAAAACAATACTTTGTCAATTCTTTTTACTAGCCCTTGAGTCATCTAGGGCTAGTTATCCAGCTAAGCTGGATTCTCTGTTTTTCGTTCCTGATACTCTGATCTACTGATATCCTGCACTCTGATTTGCTGATACTCTGATATACTCTCTATCTTTCATCCACATTAAAAGATTGACAAAAATAGGTTTTTGGAATATTGAGTATGAAAATATCTGTTGATAAAATATTATGAGAAAAAGATGAAGAAATATCTTATTCTATTTATATTAATTTTATTTACAACCAATGTAATTGCATTTGCCCCTGATACTTTATGGACAAAGGCTTATGGAGGAAACCACTGGGATCATGCCCTTTCCATAACACAAAACGATAGTAATTACTTTGTAGCAGGTCTCAGGGAAGACGATGGTTATGATAATTTTGTTTGGCTTTTGAAAATAAACAATAAAGGAGATACTCTTTGGACAAAGACTTATGGGAAGATAGAAAGCTTCGCCAATTGTATCAAGCCCACGGGAAATGGTTGTTATATTATTGCGGGCGGGCAATCCATAGCATATTCTAGGTATAATATTTATCTTCTCAAAATAACCGGTTCCGGAGATACAATTTGGACAAGGACATGCCTGAAAAGCTATGATGAATATCTATGTTCGGCAGAACAAACAAAAGACGGGGGATATGTTGCAGTAGGCGTATCGTCACCTCTTTTTGGGGCAGGGGGGAAAGACATTTATATTCTAAAAACAAACGGCTCCGGAGATACCTTATGGACAAGATTATATGGGACTGCCAGTAATGATGAAGCACAATCCGTGATTCAATCGGAGGATGATAATTATATTGTATTAGGAAGTTGTGGCGCTGACAATAGTTTATGGGTTTTAAAAGTAGATACTGCCGGGGATACATTATGGACAAAAAGATATTCAGGTATAGGTTGGGCTTCCGGACGTTCCATAAAACATACAAATGACGGATGCTATATAGCATCCGGATATACCAGTACCAATATGAGTGGCTACCGGCGTTTCTATCTTCTAAAAATTAAAAGCAATGGTGATACAGCATGGACAAAAACATATAAAGTACAAGGTTATTCGGAAGATATTTTTGCCTATGACCTTCAGCAATGCAAAGACAACGGTTATATTATCGCAGGAACTTACGGCACAGGAGACGATGTCTATCTAATCAAAACCGATAGTTTAGGAAATGAATTATGGAATAAAAGATATGGAGGAAATCAAATGGATAGAGCTTATTGTGTGCAACAAGCTCAAGATGGTGGCTATATCATTGCAGGAGAAACATACTCTTTTGGAGCAGGGTCTAGCGATGCTTATATTTCGAAAATAAGCCCTCTTTATATTATTGCTCCTGTTGGCGGAGAAGTTTGGAGTGGCGGAAACATTCATAAAATTGAATGGTATCATGAGAATCCTGCGACGGTGGATCATTTCAGACTGTCATATTCTACAGACCAAGGGAATACTTACACTCCTCTTACCGATACGATATCCAATGTAACTTTCTCTTATAATTGGACTCTTCCCTTAATAAATTCACCTTTCGTAAGAGTAAAAATTCAAGCGTTAAATTCAGGGGGGAGTACCCTTTTTGAAGACGCAAGCGATAGCAATTTAATAATCGATTCAACTCCTCCTTCCTCCGTAACGTTAGTTTCTCCTTTGGATAAATCTTATATTGGCGATTATACTATGAGTTTTAAATGGAATCGCGCTACAGATAATTTAAGCGGGATTGACCACTATATTTTACAATATGCATTAGACAGTTTGTTTTCTCAAGGGCTTGTCGAAACATCTTTCAAAGATACAACTATTAATAAAACATTAACTGATAGTGCCTATTATTGGCATGTTAGAGCTATTGACAAAGCTGCTAATATAGGAGAATGGTCTTCGGTATGGAACTTTATTGTTGATACGTTATCCCCTCAAATTTCTAATACTACCGTTTATAAAGATACTACTTTTCATGGACCATTTCCTGTTTATGCCACAATCAAAGATAACATCGGAATTAGCAAGGCTGAACTCTGGTTTGTTACAACTTCAAGTTCTACATGGACTTCTATTAGTATGGACTCAACCGGCATTGCAAACGAATATCTTGGTGTGATTCCTTTACAATCCACGAACAATATAACAATCTTGTATTACATTTTTGCAAAAGATTTTGCGAAACCGTCCAATATAATTAGAGACCCTCCAAGTAACGGTTATTCATTTATTGCGGGATACACCGGGGTTGAGGATGAAAAGTTTAAGATACCGGATAAGTTTTTTATAAAACAAAATTCTTTCAATTCACTTGTATTTAATTATGGGGTACCCAGGAATGTAAATGTGAATCTTAGTATTTACAATTTATTAGGGCAAAAGGTAATTACTCTTGTGGATGGGAACAAAGATGCGGGTTATTATAACGTAAACTGGGAAGGGAAAGACAATCTTAACAGCAGGGTATCAAGGGGAATTTATTTTTATAAATTTGAGGCGGGGGAGTTTAGAACAACAAAAAAATTAATCTTTGTAAGGTAAGATATTTTAAAATTAAGATACAACATATTAAAGAGGAGGAACAATGCGCCGATTATTTTTGATTATTATGGGATTTAATTACCTGACTATTTTTTTTAATTTGGCGTATGCTACTAATGCACCCGATACTCTTTGGAGAAAAAACTTTATTAACGTTAACGGTTATAGTTTTTATCAAACTAAAGATGGAGGGTATATAATTTCCGGAATGGACAGTATGAATGCCCGACTAATAAAAACAGATGCGAATGGGAATAAACAATGGGATAAACTTTTGAACAGCAGCAACTTTACTGTTTCTAGTGGAAATTCAGTCCAACAGACTTCCGATAATGGATACATAGTAACAGGGTATAAGTGGTATTATGGTGGCACGGGAGGGACTTGTAAAGATGTTTGGCTAATAAAAACAGATGCTACCGGAAATAAACAATGGGAGCAGACTTATGGCAGTACGGTTCATGATATTGGATATTGCGTTGACCAAACTTTGGATGGTGGATATATGATAGTGGGGTGTTACAGTGATAAAATTTGGTTAATAAAGACAGGTGCTACCGGGAACAAACAATGGGATAAAACTTTTAAAACAAGCAATATTTACAATTACGGCCGTTCAGGACAACAAACAAAGGATAAAGGTTATATTATAACCGGCTCGGGTGGCGGTGATGGAGTGAGTACCTCAGAGTGGGATATATGGCTTATAAAAACGGATTCTTTAGGAGATACCGTATGGACTAAATTTTTCGGGGAAACTCAAGGTGATTATGGCTATTGTGTAAAGCAAACTTTGGATGACGGATATATAATTGTTGGTGCTAACGGTTCTTACGGCACAGCTTGGATAATAAAAACAGATTCTTCAGGAAATGAATTATGGGATAAAACTTATGGGGGAGCATATACTAATGATTGTCGTTCAGTTCAAGAAACCACAGATGGTGGATATGTCGTATTCGGTGATTTATTAGTAAAGACCGATAGTTTAGGTAATATAAAGTGGAATAGAGCTTCCGGGACAAGTCAATATGGTACAGGCGTTCAGCAAAGCACCGATGGCGGATATATTATGCTTACATCTCCGTCGCGTTCCAAAGAAGATAAAAACTTATCAACAACAGGTTGTTATCTTGTAAAAACATCTCCTCTCTGGCTTATTTTCCCTGACAGCAGTAAAAACCTGGTAGGCGGTTCCGTTCAAAATATTACATGGCAATGGGAAGGGACCGCTAACTTACATCATTTCAGGATATTATTTTCTTTTGATGGAGGAGTCAATTACTCCGATACGATTGCCAATAACATTCCGAAAGGAGACACATCTTATTCTTGGAAACTGCCATTTACAAATTGTTCCTATTGCCGAATAAAAATACAGGCAATTGATTCTCTTAACAATGTGCTTATTGAAGACGCAAGCGATCAAAACTTTACTATTGAATTTTATACAACAATAGCTCACCCGAGCGTAGATGACTGGATTGGAGGCTCCACTCATTCAATAGTCTGGTATACTCTCGGGACAGGTTTCAAGAGTTACAAATTGCTTTTTTCGAGTAATGGCGGCATTTCCTATCCGGACACGGTTGCAAAAAATGTTCCTATTGGGGATACTTCTTATTTATGGAAAGTTCCGTTTATAAATTCTTCACAATGTCATATAAAAATACAAATGTTTGATTCATCAAATAAACTTATATTTGAAAATGCAGGGAGTACATTTTATATTGATTTCCACATAACTCTGAATTCCCCCTGGGGCGGGCAGTGCTGGACTGGTGGTTCAACTCATCCAATAACCTGGAGCAAAACCGGGGTCAGTTTCGGGAGTTACAGATTGCTTTTATCTAAGAATGGAGGCGTCAGTTATTTGGATACGATTGCAAAAAATATATCCCCGGATAGTGTTTCTTATAGTTGGACATTGCCGGATGTAGACTGCTCGATTTGCAGGGTTAAAGCGCAGATATTAGACAGTATGAATAATTTTCTATGTGAAGATGCAAGCGATACTAATTTTATAATAGATAGTTCGCCTCCACCTATTGTAGAAATGATTTCGCCAATTGACAGTACTTACACTTGTGACAGTATGATTGTTTTTTGCTGGCATAAAGTAACTGATTTGAGCGGAATCAACTATTATACGATACAATATGCTTTTGATAGTTTATTTTCCGAAGGGGATAGTGCGGTTAACTGTTCCGACACTGCGTTATGGTGGAAATTGACAAAGGACAGCGTTTATTATTGGCATGTGAAGGCAATTGACAAAGCCGGGCATATAGGAGAATGGTCAGAAATATGGAACCTAAAAGTTGATCCGCATCCTATTCAAATAACGAATACTACAATATGGCATGATACGAGTTTTCAAGGACCATTCCCTGTATATTCCACGATTGCATCTCACAATGGAATAGATAGCGTGAAACTTTACTATAAAATAAACTATGCGTACTGGGTATCTATTCCCATGGATACGACCGGAACACTTAATCAGTATCTCGCAGAAATTCCTTCTCAATCCGCTCCAAACACCATAATACGTTATTATATTTATTCCAGGGATACTTTTCAACCTGCAAATGAAGCGAAAGCCCCTGCAAATGCCCCAGGCACTTCTTATTCATTCACTGCAGGATATGTCGGGACTGAAGAGTTCAATAAAATACCAAAAACATTTTTTGTCTCTTATTGTCAGCCTAATCCGTCTATAGATTTGACAAAATTTGAATATGGCATTCCTATAGATGCGAATGTGATTATTGCTATATACAATCGTTCAGGGAGAAAAGTAGCTACCCTCGTTAACGGAACAAAAAAGGCAGGATATTACTCTGTAAAATGGAACCAAAAAGATAATGGGAACAAAAAACTTGCTGCAGGCGTTTACTTTATGAAATTCAAAGCAGGCAACTATAACGCAACGAAAAAACTGATTCTAATAGAATAAACTCAACAGGGTAGAGTGGGATGACGTCATCCCACCTACCCACTAAAGGAATTTATTTTGTGAGACTAACAACAGGTACCACTAAACTAACAAAAAAGATTACGATTATAAAATAAAAACAAAAAAGATTATGAAAAAAATATTTATATTTGTAATCCTGTTTGTTCCGTTATCTGTATTTGCGGATAACCTGATATTTAACGGTGGATTTGATATGACACCGTGGGATAGCGGATGGACAAAAAATGTAACGATTTCTACTAAACGCCCGCAATGGATAACATACATTGATTCTACAATCAGAGCCGGAACAGGAAAATCTTATCCAAATTGCTGTTCGTTAAATACAGCATGTACGGCCAGGTATGATGGTAGCAATGAGGTGGACACGTGTTGGTCTATCGTTAAGGTACGAAAAGAAATTTTTCAAACCTTTACCCCTGTTTCCAATTGTATATTCAAAGCATGGCTTTCCGGCTGGTTGCTTTTAAGTGGCCATGGGATGTTTACCTGTTCTTGTGGAGATACCGTTCAACTTTGTATAAACGGGGTTTGGAAAAGAGTTTGGGAAATTAAAGGTGATGGGAATTACTATTCGTATGGTTGGACAGAATTTTGCGATACCATAAAAAATCCTGTAAGCGGAGTAAAATTTATTTCCTATGGTGACGGATCAGCACTGGTAGAAAACAAATTTAATATAGGCGGGTCTAATAATTTTTTTTATATTGACGATGTTAGTATTGAAATATTGCGAGTCGAAGAAAGTACACCATTGTCAGGGCATAGTATTCCTACACTCCAAATCTCTCAAAACCCCTTCTCAAAATCTACAGTCATTACTTATTTTGTGGGAGAGGTTTCCCAACCTCGATATGTCTCTCTTGCGATTTATGATTTAACAGGGCGTTGCGTTAAAACTCTTTTCAATGAACTCAAACCTGCTGGTTCTTATTCCACAACCCTCAACGCAAACGAACTAAAAACAGGAGTTTATTTTGTGAGACTAACAACAGGTACCACTAAACTAACAAAGAAGCTAATCTTAATGAAGTAGAGATTAAAAACTTAAATATCCACCTGCAGAATTTCTGCGTTTATCTGTGTTTATCTGCGGTTAAAAAGCCCTACTTCACCAATACAATTTTCCCTGTCTTTGTAACATTATCTGCCGTTAAACGATAAAGATAAATTCCCGAAATTTGTGTTTTCGTATCCCATTGAATCTTCTTGCTCCCCGCAGCCTCCACCGAATTTATTAAAGTATTTATTTTCTTCCCCGCAATGTCATATATGTCTAACTTTACATTCATCTTCGCCGGCAAAGTAATTTCTATTGTAACAATTTTTGAATAAGGTTCAGTATGAGTCTTAACAATTAATTTATTATTTATTAACTCATTTGCCGCTTCTTCCGCGCCGGACGGACAGGATATATATTTCAAAGGCACCTGGGCAAGCCATGTATTATGCCAAAGCCAGCTGGGAAGCTCTTTTCTTGGTATGGTAAGGTCGTTATTAATGTTGGTAATGTGATAGTTGTATTCATTCATTACGTTTCTTAAATCTTTCCATCCCGTGGAAGTCAATGCTCCGAATCCATAAACTCCATAAATAGCAACTAATTCGCTGTGCCCGTCATTGTTTATATCCGCTACGCCCGGGAATTCATACGCCGTGCGTGATGAAAACTGTGTGTTACGATAAAAAGAATTCCCGCTACCGTCCGGATGTTTACCATCAGCCCCGTTGAACACTTCAAGAAAATTTCCGCACCACCCCGCTACTCTATGATTGTCGTCTATTTCCCAGATAAAAGCCGCAGGACCGGAACCACCCCATACATTATCATATGCCCCTTGCTGCCATATCATATCTATTCCTGTTCCGGTCGTATTCTCCCGGACACAATATAATCTTTGGGTAGATGTGTCCGTGACCCCTTTCCCCCAGGAAAATACGAGCATTTCCGGCAGAGAATCCGAAAGAAAATCTAAATCCGCAATTGCTATGGCAGACCTTAAAGCATTTCCAATCGGGCATACTAGTGCTCCCCACTTCAAAGTGCCGTCTTTTTCGAAGCAAAATAAACTGTCCCCCCCTGATGTAATAATCTCCGGCTCACAATCTCTATTTAAATCCGCTATGCTTATTTCCCCGCCTACACCAACACTGTCGGATTCCCAACGCAAACTGCCGTTAGTCCCGTTTAAACAAAAAAGCCTACCCTTGCTTGTCGTAAGAACTGCAGGCTCCAACGTAGTGTCTATTCTTTCGACAACCGGAGTTATAATGTTTGCCAGAGTATCTCCGACGAAATATGACCATTTTATTCCACCGGTGCTGTTAAGACAAAATAGTTTTCCGCGAGAACTTCCGAATAATATTTCAGGGTCTCCCATAGTATCTACGTTTGCTATGGTGGGCGAACCGCCGTAGCGGGAAAGAGAAAATCCCGTGGGAAAACTCCATTTTAAACTGCCGGTAACCGCATTTAAACAGTAAAGTTTTATGCCCTCGTTTGCAACTATAACTGATGCTGTGTCACTGTTGTCTATTATAGCCACTGCAGGCGAACAAAAATTCATATAATAAGGAGTCCCGAGCGAATAAGACCATCTCAAAGTCCCTGTGCTGTTTAGGGAATGAATTTTCCCTATATTATCGGTAAACATAATCTCGCAAAGGTTGTCGCCATTTATATCCGCAATAGCCGGACTGGAAAGCACTATTCCCCAACTATCGTACGACCACAGTGTATCCGGAGTTCCCCAATTTGCCTGCAACTTAGAAGCAAAAAATAATACACAAAAAAACATAAACCCTTTTTTCATCCTGTTCCCGGATGTTTTTACATAATCTGTTTTCATCTATCATATATATAGTAATAATAACCATTTTCTTTGTCAAGTGAGAATTATTTTTCGATTTTCTTCCCCGGGAAGTTTGAAATCTTCAAAAATAAGAGATATGGAAAAAAATATTGACAAAATATTGTCTTCATAGTATCAATTTTCACTGATCGGAATTGGTTATTTATGATAAATTAGGTAAAAAAGGATGCAAATATGGAAAATACAATTTTATTATTTATGGTAATAGTTTTAGTAATAGCTGCTGTTGCCCTTGTGTTATGGATCCGGATAGGAGAAGCTAATAAATTGTTTAAAGAAGTAAGTGAAAAATTGGATGATATATTAGAATTAAAAATTCCTGACAAAACACTGGGTGGATACAAAGCATTGAACGGTGTTTTAGCTATGATTGATGGGAAATGGAAAGATGCAATCGAAGTTTTTCGTAAGTTGTCTCCCCACGTGGATAGCAGAACGAAAGTAAATTATCTTAGTCTTATTGGGTTATGTTTTTACAAACAGGGAAAATTAGGCCAGGCACTCGGTAGTTATAAAGAGTCATTAGATCTTGCAATGGAAATAAACGATAAAAAAGGCGAAGCGATTAATCTAGGAGATATTGGAATTATATATTGGAGAGAAGGATCGTTGGATAAAGCATTAGAGTATTACAACCAGGCTCTTGGAGTTTATAAAGAAATAAACGATAAAAAAGGCGAAGCGGAATATTTGGGAAACATTGGTCTTGTTTACTGGAAACAAGGCGCGTTGGATAAAGCATTGGAATATCAAAACAAGGCTCTTGATATTGATAAAGAAATAGGCAATAAAGAAAGCGAATCCGCAGATTTAGGAAATATCGGGGTTATTTATCGTATGCAGGGAGAATGGGATAAGGCATTAGAATATTACAATAAAGCTCTTAAAATTTATGAGGAAATAGATAAAAAACAAGGTATGGCAAATCAGTTAGGGAATATCGGGATTGTTTACGGAATGCTTGGAAAATTGGATGAAGCTCTGGAATATAATAACAGGGCGATGAAAATTGATAAGGAAATAGGGAATAGGGAAGGAGAAGCACAGGATTTAGGGAATATTGGGAATATCTATCATGACTTGCAGCAATTTGATGAAGCATTGGAATATTATATGAGGTCCTTTGATATTAACAGGGAAATGGGTAACAAAAAGGGTGAAGCCGCTGATTGGGGAAATATCGGAAATACATATAGAATGATTGGAAAAATCAATGAAGCGAAAGAATGTTATGAAAAGGCTCTCGAGTTGTTTACTGAAATGGGCATAAAAACGGAGATCGAGAAAACAAAAACAAATATCGAAAACCTCGATCGAAAACTATAACGCAGAGTACTTAATATAAGAATTCTTTGTAGGTTGCTACCTGCTCGCCACTCTAGATGTAAAACCTAATCCAATGGTATATCCATAATCTTCAGGTAGCATTTTTGACAATAATGAAATCCGTTGATTAATCCCGCCTTCCACAAAGAAAAAATGATTTTCCTTGCCTATCTCTAATCCAATGCATTCTTTGAAAAGAAAAGTAAAAACAAAACTGAGTTCATTGTTACAATTCTCGAAACCAAAGGATGCTCCCCCATTAAGACTAATTACGGGTCTGACAATACTGCGGGTTACTAAGAAATGAATACCAAAATTTTGATAGCAACCAAATCCTGCTCCGGTAAATCCTGAAATTTCTTTCAGTGCAAGAAAATAAATTTCTGTTCCCGAATTATATCCTGTATATTCTTTTCTAAAAAGTTTTTGTTGATTGGCTATTATTCCAAAACTATTTTCGTTATTCATATATTTCATAGACGTTGAATTGAATTTGTCTTTACTATCAGCTATTTGCGGTTCTTTTATTACAAAGGAAGTTGTTTCTGCAGGAGACATTGTAATTACTTTTTCAACTCCATCTGTTATGAATTTTTCTCCGGCTGTCTCCAGAACATTGGTTAAAAGTTTTTCTGCGCTGCCACTTACGTCGAAGCCTTCTGTTTGTTTAGTTTCATTAATTTGAGCTAACATTAAAGGTTTGTTATTTTCAGGAAGTACAAATGTAACGTCCATTTTTGCATCTGCATACCCGTATTCGGACATTAATAGAGTCTTTTCATGAAATTCAAGTTCGTTGATAGTTATATCAATGAAATAATCAGGCACTTTTAAACTCTCTGCCTTTACATTTGTTATTTCCAGAGCTTTCTCAAAAGTATTTTTCACAAGTTCTGTAGAGTTTCTCTTGGAATAAAGAGGCGTTGGGGTATTAAATAATCCTGTCTTTACTAAGCCAATTACAGTAGAATCCATGCCTCTTTTATCATTAACATCACGGAGGGTAAAACGTTTCTCAGTTTCTATTTTCTTAATGCTTGTGGGGTTTTTAGAATAAGGTTGAATGTCTAATATTGAGACTCCACACCCTGAAAAAAATATGCATAAGCATATAAACAGTTTTTGCAAAAAATTATTTTTTCTAATATTTTTCATTTTGGTATCCACTTGTTACTCTTAATTTTAGAGCCTTTTTGGGGGGAGAAAGTTCTTTGCCTGCTACCTGCTCTCTACTTCCTGCTGACTTGCATATCCTTTCTTCCTCAGGTTAAGAACAAGCTCTACTTCACCTTTGCCTATATTAAGCTTTTTGGCTATTTCTTCCTGGGTATTTCCTGCGTCCCTCAATTCATAAATATTTTTATGAAAATCTTTAGTCTCGGCGGGAGATATTTTTTTGCCCTTGATATCCTTCGAAATAGAAGCCAGCGTGGTTTCTATCTTACTCATAGCTCTTACTAAAGTATCCTGGGTTGTTTGTTCCTGAACTCGGAATTGTCTATCTGAAGATGGATTGGGCCTTTCCACGGTCTGGAGTTGGTCAACTTTTTTATACAATGGAATGTCGTCACTTTTTGTAAAGTTTGCTGCGGTATTGGGTCGTCCCGGCATTGATAACTGTGGTGTTGCTGCCGGTTTTGTTGCTTTTAGGTTAGTCGCCGGATTTTTGGTGCGGTTGCCTATTTTTGAGGCAAGTAAAACAATGATAATAAATAAAAAGATTGAAACAACAATAAGTAATATTTTTATTAAGTTATAATCAGTATAATTATTTGAGTTTTTTAATGCAATGTTTTCTGCCCTTTCTATCTGTGTTCCCATATCATTCATCCTCTGGTTTAACATTTCTGTCTGTCCCGCAATACTGTCTATTTTTTCTTCCATATTTCCTGGATAGGCAATCCTATTCGAAGTGTTTTTGCCGGAATCATTAACGGGGAGGAATGCTTTTATTTCCTTTAATTCCCTTAACTCGGAGTTGTAAGAATGGAACTGATCCTCTATTTTGTTTACTTTGTTTGTTATGTTTTGAACTTCCCGACCTATGCCTTTTGTAGTATCAATTACGTACTTTTTTAGACGTGTTTCTATGATTTGTTTTTCTATAATTAGTGTGTCTAATTTTTGATTGGGCTTAGCTGCTCCCGCTGTGGCGGTGGATGCCATAATTAGTAGCCCGATTAACACATAAAAATATATAGACAGATTAATGAATTTATGCGCTGATATCAATGATTTGTCCTTTTTCATTTTTTTCCTCTCCTTCCTGGCCTTCCTGGTTGTTGGTAGATAAGTTTTGGTCTTCATTGGATGGATTCTGGTTGCCCTTTTTCTTCTTTTTTGCCTCTGCTTCCTGCTTTTCGTCTTCGCCTACTTTTTTTGCTTTATCGGATTCTTTCTCCTCTTTTACTACGAGATGTTCTAGTTGATGAGCGAATTTTTGTTCCTCTTCCGGTTTCTTTACTTTATGCGCATTTGGCGTAGTTGCCGCTGGGATCATACTTACATCGGTTACCGGTTGTACCATATATTTATTTTCGTTTCCTTAAAGAACTTTTTTTAGCACTTTTTTAAAGTATAAAATAATTTCTGTATGTAACTGACATACTCGTGATTCCGATAAATCCAGCGTTTTGGCGATTTCTTTGTAAGTTAAATCTTCATAATAATAAAGAGTTATTAATAGTCGGGACTTCTCAGGTAGCTCGTTTATCATTTTAAGTAGATTTTCCTTTCTTTCTTCTTCCTGAATAATGGAAAATAATCCAGGTTCTTTACTTGCAATGGACTCTTCGGAACTTGTCCCGTCTTCATCCTGGGATAAATCCAAACTAATCAATTGAGGCGTTCTCGTTTCTTCTAATAATTTATAAAACTTCTCTTTTGTTATTCCAAGCGCAGCCGCTACTTCATCTTCTGTTGGCATCCTGTGTAATTTTTCAGATAACTTTGCATATGTGATTTCAAGAGTCCTTATTTTTTCTTCTGTGCCCGCGGATTTCCAGTCTAAAGCCCTAAACCCATCAAGTATTGCTCCTCTTATTCGATGAAAAGCATAAGTTTTGAATGCTACTCCTCTTTCCGGATCAAAACTGTCTATAGCTTTGATTAATCCTATTATACCCTGGGATATCACATCTTCCATTTCTATGACAGTTGGTATATATAAGGCAAACCTGTTTGCTATCCAGCGAACAAAAGGAATCCATTTTTTTATTTCCTCTTCTTTGGCCTTAGGGCTTTGAGTCGCCTTATATTGAGAAATAGCGTTGTTGTGTTTCGGCATTTGCTTCAATCTATCTTAACAGGAATATCGCTCTGGATTTTATTTATAAGAATGTTGGAAGGTCGAAATTGTGGAATTTTACTCTCTTTTATCTCCATAGAGCCCTTTAATCCGGGTATATAATACTTTCGCCCTTTCCTTACCTTATTCCTAAATAAACCAAAACCCTGTATTCTAACTTCTTCATCCTTACCAAGAGTATCTGTAATAGTCAAGAGGATTTTTTCTATTATCTCAATACTTTTTTTTTTAGATAGGTCTAAAGAAGCGGATATTGTAGAAGCAAGTTCTTTTTTGCTGATTTTTTTTGCCTGTCCTGATGATGACTTTGGGGTAGCTCTGTCTTCTTCCTGCTCGTCAAACGAAGAAGAAACATCAGATATTCTTTCAAATAAACTTTTTGCTCCTTCCTGTCTGTTTTTTAATGCTTTTATCCCGTTTGCAATCTTTTTAATGCACACTGATGCTCTGGAATATGGCTTGGACGTTATAAAAGGACTTTGGGATTCTACGGCTTGTCCGACTGCAGGATCTTCATATACGAATCCAAAATTTTCTATCTCAAGTTTCAAAAATTTAGATGTTAAAAGCCCTATTCTCTCTACCGTATCAGTTGCCTGCTTTTCGCTTTTTACCCTGTTTACGATTATTTTTATACTGGGCGCATTTTTGTTCATAGTTACAACTTTTATGGTCGCATAAGCATCCGCAAGTGAAGTTAATTCCGGAGTGGTTATAATTACGACTTCATCCGAAACTAAAAGGAAATCTCTTACGTTTTTAGATATCCCTGCGGCTGTATCTATGAATATAAAATCAAATTCGTTTTCTAATTCCGTAAATGTTTTTATGAATTTATTGCTCTTTTCGCTGTCTAAATCGGCAAGCTCTTCTATACCGCTTGCCGCAGGTATTATTTTTAAATTACAAGGACCATTTACTATTATGTCCTTTAACTCTTTATTTCCTAAAATTACGTCTTTTATGTTAAATGCCGGGGATATCCCAAATAATAAATCTACGTTTGCAAGCGATAAGTCGGCATCAAGCAATAATATGTTGAGCCCTTCATTGGCAAGGCAAACTGCTATGTTTACGGCAATATTTGTTTTACCTACTCCTCCTTTGCCTGACGTGAACCCAATGATTTTAGGTCCGTTTACAATTTCCCTTAATTTGCTTGCCTGATCCGTCATTTTTCCCACCTTTCCTTTAATTCCCAGATATGAGATATAATCTTTGAACTGTTTGCGAGTTCTATATCGTCTGGTATCGATTGTCCTGTCGTTAGATATGAAATTGGTTTTTTGGATAAAAAAGGCGATTCTAATAATGTGCCGAAAGACGAAGTCTCGTCTAATTTTGTAAAAACTATTTTACCCGGGCACAAAATATCGTAGTTTTTTATAATGTCTGCAATGTCCTTGGCCTTTGTAGTAAGCGATATAACAAGATGTATTTCATCCGGATTTATAAGATTGAAAAATGTACAAAGTTCGGATATGTATTTTTCGTTCTTTTGACTGCTCCCGGCTGTGTCTATAAAAATAACGTCCATATCTTTGAACTTTTCCAAAGAATTCGGAAAATCCATAGCCGAAAAAACCACGTCTATAGGAATGTCTACTATTTTAGCAAAAGTATTAAGCTGCTCAACTGCCGCAAGTCTATATGTATCAATAGTAATTAAAGCAACTTTCAACTTGTCATATATGGCAAAATTACTTGCAATTTTTGCTATCGTTGTTGTCTTCCCTGTTCCGGTTGGACCAATAAATGCTATCAAATAAGGAATGTCTCTCTTTGGTATTGACTGTGATGGTGCAGACGTTTGCCCTTGTTTGTTTTGCTCGGTAGAAAGGGAATCTGAAACAGGCTTTATGGATATAGGAGAAGTAGAAATTAAAGACGAAAGGAATGTTTTAATGTTTTCTTCGGAGGAAGAAATCCCCCCTGTCTTGTCGATAATTAGCTTGCTGTTAATTAAATTGGTAATAATTGAGGCGGTGTCTGCTTGAATGCCTGAACCAACTAATTTATTAAAGAGGGGTGGGAAATTTACAGTCTCAGAACATTGGATAAGAGAAGACAAGTCTGATACTTGCTTCCCAAATAAATGGATTTGACTCTTAAGCTCGGATAATTGGGACTCAACGTTAGATAACTGCCCGCTGTCAGGTACGTTTTTCCCAGCCTGACGATTCCCGTTATAGCGGGATGTTCCATAATCAGGTGAAGAACCTGCAAATTTTGAAGGAGTGTCAGTATTAAGTGCGTAATCACCGTTGGAACGGGATGTTCCGTTGGGATTATCTTGCCCGGTTATATATGTGTTTTTTCCTGAGTTGCTCGTATCTGTTTTTGTTCCGGGTAAATCTGTAGCCGCAAGCATTTCTATCTCTTCCGTGTCATCTATTCTGTTTGTGGCAAGTATAACTGCATCCGGACCAAGGTCTTGTTTGACCATTTCAATTCCTTCTTTAATACTGTTTGCTCTATATTTTTTTATGTTCAAGCTGTCACCTCTCCGCTTAAAGCGGATTTAATTTCTCCTAATGAGTTTATCGGGATTCTCGAATCAAGCTCAGAGAAAGATAAAACCACGAGATTTGGTGTAGAAGCTCTTGTCTGTTTTTTAGAGTTTCTTATCAAATCTCCTCTTGTCTCTTTAATACTTTTTGCCTTATGTTTTTTCAAGCTGTCACCTCTCCGCTTAAAGCGGATTTAATTTCTCCTAATGAGTTTATCGGGATTCTCGAATCAAGCTCAGAGAAAGATAAAACCACGAGATTTGGAAAAATAGGCGTTATAAGTTTTCTTAAATAATTCCGTAATCTTGGTGAAGAGATAATTATTGGCTGGTAGTTTTGTAAAGCAAGCTTCTCTATCCATTTCGATATTTCAATAAATAATGATTGGGCAAGCTTTGGCTCTATGGAAAAACCTGAATCCGTGTGGTTCTTTTCTATTGAATCTAAGATAAGTTGCTCAAATCTGGGCTCTATTGAAACACAATTGATTTTGCCGTTGGCGTCTTTATATTGTTGAGAAATATTGCGTTTGAGTGCTTGACGGGTAAATTCGGTGAGCTGGTCAATATCTTTAGTCACCGGAGCATAATCTGCAAGCGCCTCTAAAATCGTAACTGTGTCACGGATAGATATCCTTTCCGCAAGTAGATTTTGTAAGACTTTCTGGATATCGCCGATTTTCATAATGTTAGGAATAAGTTCATTTACAACTGCCGGATGTGTTTCTTTTGCCCGGTCAATGATTACTTGAGTTTCCTGTCTGCCAAGAAGCTCGTTGGCGTATGATTTTATGGTTTCCTGGAGATGTGTTGTAACTACAACCGAAGGTTCAACTATCGTGTATCCCAGTGCTTCAGCCCTGTTCCTTTCCTTCCGTGTAATCCAGTAAGCGGGCAAATTAAATACCGGCTCTGTTGTTTCGTCCTCATCTAATTTCTGTTTCGCAGAACCCGGGTTCATTGCAAGCAAGCCTTGTAAAAATACCTTGCCTTTGGCAATTTCAGTTCCTTTTACTTTAATGACATATTCTTCGGGTTGAAGTTCAAGATTGTCTCTAATACGTACAGGAGGAACGACAAACCCCAGTTCAGAGGCGATTCTTTTCCGTAAAAGACCAACCCTGTCAAGTAAATCCCCTCCCTTTTCTTTATTAACAAGATCAATATTGCCATAACCAAGCTCTATTTCAATCGGGTCAATTCGTAATGTTTTGTTCCAGTCTTCTACTTCTTCTGCTCCACCGGTTGATGGTGTTGGTTTTATTGGTGCATCTGCACTTGTACTTCTTTTAATTAAATAACCAATTCCGCCAATAAGAGCGGAGAGGAGAAAGAATGGGAAAAAAGGAAAACCGGGCACAATCGCACAAACAAATAAAGCCCCCGATACAATAAATAAAACTTTGGAATTAACAAGCATTTGAGAAATTATATCCCTGCCAAGATCAGATTCGGATGCCATTCTTGTTACAAGAATACCCGATGCAGTCGCGATTATAATAGCAGGTATTTGAGCAACAAGTCCATCCCCGATAGTAAGAATAGTATAAATGGAGAGGGCTGATTGAGCAGGCATATGTCTTTGAAATACCCCTATACATAAACCACCTATAATGTTAATTGCCGTAATGAGTAAACCTGCAACGGCATCTCCTCTAATAAATTTTGATGCTCCGTCCATAGCTCCGTAAAAGTCGGTTTCCCTGCGGATCTCAAGCCTTCTATCTTTTGCTTCGGCTTCGGTAATTAAACCGGTATTCAGATCTGCATCTATAGCCATTTGCTTCCCGGGCATACCGTCTAATGTGAATCTTGCTGCAACTTCAGCGATTCTTGTGGCGCCTTGTGTAATTACGATAAATTGAATAATGATTATAATGATAAAAATTACTACCCCGACGATATAATTTCCTCCTACAACGAAATTTCCGAAAGCATATATAACCTTGCCTCCATCTGCTTTCAAAAGAATAGAACGGGTAACTGCCACGTTTAAACCAAGCCTTAAAAGTGTGGTGAGAAGTAAAATAGAAGGGAAGGAAGCAATGTCCAGAGGCTTATGGATATACATAGTTGATACGATAAGCAAAAGAGAAAAAGCAATGTTGAAGATTATGAAAATGTCAATAATAGGCGTGGGAAGCGGGACGATAAGAATGGCTATAATACTAAGAACACCAACCGCAACTATAATTGTCCCTTGTCTTGCAAGTCTTTCTGTAAAAAGATTATTCATAACTTATTTATAAATTTCCTCTTATAATCATATTTATTTGCCTAAGATGCACTGATTTTATCACCGCCATAGCGGGATGTTACATTTTTTAATTTGTAGACATAAGCTATAATTTCAGCAACTGCCTGGTATAATTTAACCGGAATTTGATCGTCTATATCACAGGTAGTAAATAATAACCTCGCAAGAGGCTTGTTTTCAACAATAGGAATGTTATGTTTGTTTGCAATTTCTCTGATTTTCTTGGCTACATCTCCGCCTCCTTTTGCAACTATAACCGGTGCCGAATCTTTAGGCTGTTCATATCTTATGGCAATGGCAAGTTCTGTTGGGTTTGTTATAATAACGGTTGCCTTTGGAACCTCTCGCATCATTCTTCGTCTTGATAACTCTCGTTGCTTTGCTCTAATCCTGCTTCTGATCTCAGGAGGCCCTTCTGTTTGTCTTGTCTCCTCTTTTACTTCCTGGGAAGTCATCCGTATACTTTTTTCATAAGTCCATTTCTGGAAAATATAATCTGATACTGCGATAACTAAAAATACAAGAATAGTATTAAGAAGTAACTTGAATATAGTTGCAACTAAAAAACTTGACTGGGCTTCAGCAGAAGAATTAGTAAGCGCTAACATTGGAGCTATGATTCCTTTTATCCCAACAAAAATAACGGTTCCAATGAGAGTTAATTTTAACAGAGACTTAAGTAAAGTAAAGTAAGCACTTGGGCTAAATAAGTTTTTGGCTCCCTGTGCTGGATTTATGGCTCCCCACTTAACAGCAAGCGCTTCAGGTGCATATACCCATCCACCAAGAATAATAGAACCAAGGATATCAACGACAATAAGAATGGCAAAAAAAGGAATAAGGAAAGGTAATAAATTCTTAATGGAAAAAGCAATTATAGATAAAGTAGTTTTTTCATTGATAGACATAAGCATCCCACTACCGAAAAAATATTTCGTTATGTTAGTAATACCACCTGCAAGTTTTCCTCCAATAACAGGAAATAAAAATAAGCTAACTATTAAAAGCAAAACAGTACTCGCTTCTGAGCTTCTGGGGACATTTCCTTTTTGTCTTTCTTTCCCGCGACGCATCCCGGTCGCCGGCAGTGTCCTATCTTCGTCCATAATTTGTTTCCTTCATTCCCGTCCTGACGGGATAATTGTTTGTCCAATATTTAACTCCGGACTCTTTATTAATCGTTATGCTTTTCATATTTTAAGGTCTGAATAGATTATATATGGTTGGTTCTAATTTATTAATCATCTTTATAACGGTTACGGCTATGTAAGGTAGAGATGCTGCCATAAGCCATAACCCGACGCCAATGGTAAGTGGAATTGAAGCCATAAGAACGTCAAATTCAGGAATAGCACGGGAAATAAGACCAAGGGCAATAGAGATTAATAACAAAACACCAATAATCGGTGCCCCTATTTCAAAACCTACTCTAAAAATGCTGCTTCCCGTCGCAACAAATTGTTCCATAAAAGAATTGCTTAACGAAAAAGTCCCGAGAGGTAGCAATTTGAAAGTTTGCCTTACCGCGTTTAAAACGATAAGATGCCCGTTTACACAAATAAAAATCATAATGGCAAATAAATAATTAAATTGAGCAATAACAGGTATCTCTATCCCAAAAGTAGGATCAACCATTTCGGCTAACCACATTCCCATCTGGAAACCCATAATGGAACCTGCTAATTGCACGCCCATAAAAATGAAAAGTACTACCGAACCAATAGCTACGCCTATTAATATTTCTCTTGAGATAATAAGAATTAATGTAATAATAGAATCAGGATTCGGCACTTCTATATTGAGAACCGGCGTAAGTAAAAAAGCAATTGATAGGGCAAGCGCTATTTTTGCAGTGGCAGGAAAACCCCTATCGCCAAGAATAGGAGAAGTAATAATAACTCCAAGAGTCCTGAAAAATATAAAAATGCCTTTCATAAGAGTTAGCTCTAGTATCATAGTTATTTAACTAGATGTTCCATCTGGGCAAACATTCTTGCTGTAAATTCTACCATCTTTGTTAGCATCCACGGTAAAGTAAAATACATTACGGCGCCCACTGCCAGAATCTTAGGTACAAAAGATAATGTCATTTCTTTTATTGCAGTAACAGCCTGAAAAATAGATATAAGAACGCCTATTACCAATCCTGCAAGCAACATTGGTAAAGATAAAACAAGCGTTGTTATTAAAGTATCCTTAAAAATAGAAATTGCCATTCCTTGATCCATAGTTATCTAAAACTCGTAATTAAAGATTTTACGATTAAATCCCAACCGTTAACAAGAATGAATAATAATAATTTTAAAGGTGCTGAAATCATCATAGGCGGAACCATAAACATCCCCATAGATAATAATATTGATGCTAAAACTAAATCTATGATTAAAAAAGGTAAGTATATTAAAAATCCCATTTCAAATGAAATTCTTAATTCGGAAGTAATAAAAGCCGGCATAATTGTAGTAAATGGAATTTCGGCTACGGTTGTTGGCTTCTTCCCTTCCGAAAAATGAACGAATAAAGCTAAATCCTCTTCCCTCACCTGCTTTAACATAAAAGTGCGGAGAGGTGCGATACCTTTCTCTATTGCTTCTTTCGAAGAGATGTCTTTGTTAATATAAGGACTAATCGCATCGTTATATATTGTTTCAAAAGTAGGTCTCATTATGTAAAAAGTCATAAATAATGCAAGCGCTATTAATACCTGGTTCGGAGGAACTGAACGAGTCGTTAATGCGTTTCTAAGCATTGAAAAAACAATGATTATGCGAGTGAAAGAAGTGAGTGTTAAAAGTAAAAAAGGAATCAACGGGATAAGCGTTAATGCTATCGCAATTTGTATTGGTGGAGTTAGCGTATCAAAACTAACCGTTTTCGCCGCTAAAAGCGGTTGTGCTATGAACAGTAAAAAAATAAATAAAACAGGTGTTAATATATACGGATAATGAGGATAGGAAAGAATCTTGTTCTGTATTTTTAATAGTAGTTTCTTCATTTTTATCCCAATAACCCGGACCCACGTTTATCCCTTCTGTCTGATGTTGCCTCTTTATCGGTCAACTGCGATGCATTGTTTTTCACATTGGGAGCGGATCTGCCTCTTAAAGTAAATCCCTTTAAGTATTGGGCAAATATACCTTCTTTTGAGCCTTCTTTAAGAGATTTTATTGTAGAGGGCTCTTTTATTTCTGATAATATATTTATATTGTCGCCGCTTACTCCTAATATAAGTATCCGTTCCGGAACCTCAACTACATAAATAGCCTGCTTTGAGTTAAGTGCGGATTTAGCAATTACATTAATAATTTTTTCGCCCCCACTTTTTCCCAATAATCCATTTTTGCTGGAAAATTTACGCAGAAGCCATATAATTACAAACATTATGGCAATTACAACAATAAGACTCCCAATGGCTCTAAAAATCATGCTGGAAAATGAACCTGCTGCATTTGTCGGGACAAGTAAAGTTTTATATACGGGTGCAGCAGAAGAATCGCTTATCATTTGCCTGTCAGTTCCGCCTGAGGCGGACTGGTTTAATAAAAAAAATATTAAGTTATTCATCTTTTTCTCTCACTTCTCGTTTTTATCATGCTTGTTTTCCCAATTGTTGAATTCTTTCTTCCGGGTTTATAAGAGCTGTTATACGAACTCCAAATCTTTCTTCAATAACTATAATTTCACCCCTGGCGAATATTCTGTTGTTAATAAGAATATCTACTGTTCCACCAGCAATACTATCCAGTTCTACAATTGAACCGGGCCCGGTATTCAAAAGTTCCTGTATGGAAAGAGTTGTTTTCCCAAGTCTTACGGAAACTTCCATCGGAACGTCTAAAATGCCCTCAATGTTAGATACTTTGGGGGGCATATTCTCTTCAGGGGTAACTTCTTCAAACTTTGCCTTTTTCGCAGTTACTTTCTTTTCCGGCGATACGGCAAGTTTATCTTCCTGAACATTATCTTCTTTTGGACACATTTTTTTACCTCCTTTTGTATGGACGCGTAATTTTAGATGCCATTCTCATTTTATAAACGCCTGCTTTGGCAAACCACTTCTTTTTATCTTCCACGTAAACAATTATTTCACTGTCTGTATGAAGGTTTAAAGGGATTATATCACCTGCTTTCAATTCTAATAAATCAGAAACAAAAATGCCTGAACGTCCAAGCTCAGCATAAACATTTACTCTTGCATGCATTAATATCTGCTTGATTTTTTCCTGGAGCTCAGCATTGGCTGTTTTTCTCGTTACACGCTCGTGAGTTATAACCTCGGCAGCAAGAGCCCTTGCGATTTCCGAAGAATAAGCAATTCGTAGAGACATAGGAATATCGTCAATTGTTAAGGTAAAAGAAATACTGAGAATTGGAACTACAGATTCCGGTGGAGCTATAGTTAATGGATTGGTTTGCTGGGATACTATTTTTGAAGATACTGCAACATATTTTCCCCATGCTTTTTCAAGTTCACCAAGTAATGCTCTGGCAATTTTAGGCATAGCTGCACGTTCAATTATGGTGATGTCAGGTGGATTTTTATTGATTCTGCCGGTTCCTCCAAATTCCATATCTACAAGCGAGTGTACAAACGAAGGCGAAATATCCATATACACATCGCCAACCGCAGGGTCAAGTTTGAACATAATGATATAAGTGGGATTGGATGCCGAAGAAATGAATTCACCAAGAGTGCTGATTTCCGGCTCAGAAGTTATCATATTGATGAAGTTTCCCGTTCTCGTGGCAACCGATTGTTCAAAAAGAAAGTCGAAATATTCATTAATTTCTTTAAATATCGGGAAATGTTCCCTTGTAATTCCTACATATCTCTTGATGTCGTATTCTTCTATCTTTTTTTCTTTAGAAGGAGTATCTTCATTACTTTTAGGAACGGTTTTTAACAAAGTGGAAATTTCTTCCTGAGACAATATTCTTTCTTCCATTTTTTACGTGCCTGCCTTCTTTACTCTTCCTCTTCCATTTTTATTTTTATTCTTTTTTCTCTTTCTTCCGGAGGCAAAAATGCTATTAATTGGTCTTCTATTACAAGTGTCGGTTCTCCGGACTGTATTGATAGAATTCCTTCTATTATAAGCCTCTTCTCTAATGTCTCCTCTTGCGTTAATCCATCTAATTTACCTGCTATGGGGAGAAAAATTAAATTCGAAAGTATTACTCCGTAAAAAGTCGACACAAATGCTACTGCTATGCTTGAAACAATTGCAGATGGCTCGTTTACGACTCGTCCAATTTGAACCAGCCCGATTAACGTTCCAAGTAACCCAAAAGCCGGCGCAAATTTCCCCCCGGCTTTAAATATTCCTATCCCTTTGCTATGTCTTAACTCTAAATTCTCTACTTCTGTTTCTAATAGTTTCTGAGTCCTGTCAAGCGGGCTGCCGTCAACTACACACCTGAGGGCAACCCTTAAAAATTTATCTTCAACTTTTTTTAAATCTTCTTCAAGTGCAATAAACCCGTCTCTACGAGCTTTTTTACTCATCTCTAATAAAAGATTAATTGTTTTTACGGGTGCAATAGGTTTATGTATAAAAGCTTTTGCAGTAACTTTGAGTATCCTGATAACATCCGTAAATTGGTAATTAATAAGCACGGCTGCAAGTGTACCGCCTCCGGTAATCATTATTGCAGGAATATCAATAAAAATTTTGGCCGATCCTCCCTGCAATATAGCAGTGAATAATAGGTAAAACCCTATCGCTACGCCTGCAATCGTTGTTATATCCATATTCTTATCCGCTTCAGACGGACTTAACTCTTATCCGCCTGAAGCGGAATAATTAACTCTCTACCTTAACTTACTGCTCTCTACTTATTCCTATATTCGTTTTAATGCCGCTAATTCTGCCAGCATTTGGTCTCCCAATGCTATGGTTTTTGAATTTGCTTGGAATCCCCTCTGTGCGATAATCATTTCTATAAATTCATTTGCCATGTCTACATTGGATTGCTCAAGATATCCTGCGGATATGCTTGTATCAGGTAAAGTTGTTCCTGCTTTTCCAAGAACTGCTGTCCCTGAGTTTACATCCTCCTGCCATAACGAATTACCCGCTTTCTTTAATCCGGCAGGATTAGTGAATGTTGCAAGCGATACCTCAGCTAATGTTCTCGTTATACCATTTGTGAAACTACCTGTAATTTCTCCGTTACCATTTACTGCTATGGTTGACAATCTTCCCATTGCATAACCGTTCTGGTGAGACATAATTGTTGTAGTTGCCCCTGATAACTGAGTTATCCCGTCGAATGCATTTATTGTACCTGCATTAAAATCAATATTTACCGGATTTGTAGCACCATCTTCAGGATCGAACGAAAACGCACTTACGCCTCCTGTATATCCAAAAGATGCTAAACTGCCATCGCTATTGAAACTTACATCCCCGCTTCCTCCGTTTAATATTGTTCCTCTATCAAGAGTTGTAGTCCAATGCCATAAATTTGATGTTATTTCATCTTTCTGGAACTTTACTGTTACCGTGTGAGTTACGCCAAGTGAATCATAAACCGAGAATGATGTTGAATGTGTTATGTCTGTCGCTGCTTGCGATTCCGCGAGTCCCATTGAACCGTTAAATATCGTATTACCTGCTTCTGTGATGGATGCTGTTAATGCATTGGCTGTCCCTTTATCTCCTTCAATTACAAGTTTGCCGTCAGAATCCATTTTTGCTTCCCCGGTTGCTATTGAAAAATCTGTCTCTAACCAACCGCATAAAGTATCTAAGGTATCTGCTGCAATCATCGCATGTGTCGTATTTACTGCGCTAGTTCCATTTGTTCCTGAAAATATCAAAGTGTCACCGGCTGTTAACCCTAAATTTGTCCCTGATGACGAATATAAGTCCTCAAGTCTGTCCGCACCGGTTGCGTTATGTAAGAAATTATCCGAATCTATATTCCCGGCTAATACTGTTCCGCTATATGAAGAAAACATATCCTTTAATACTGCATTATTAGAATCAAACGTAGCTGTTGCTCCGGCGCTATTGGCCCATCTTATCTGGGTTTGTGCCCCGGCTCCTGTCCCAGCAACCACTGTTACGGTATCTGCAGCGTGTCCCGCTAACCCTGTCACAAAGCTTTGTAGTTCTGCCGCAAGCCCGGCTAATGTATGAAACTTGTTGTCTGAAGCTGCTCCGTCACTGCTTATGTCATAAGATAAAATGGTCGATGATGCCCCGACTGTGAATGTTACGTTATCATTGGCGTCTAAAGTCATTCTTGAACCTGAACCGTCAGTGAGTCCACTTAATGCGTCTGTGGATATAGCATCTCCCAACATTCTTTGTGAATTTAGAATTGTCTCTAATGGATTCTCTGCCATATTAAGGTTGCAAGTAAATTTCGCTTCTGTCGTTGCTTTTGCAGGAACTTTTACACCGAGTGGAAGTATCAGGTCTTCTATGCTTGTTCCGGATGCGATAGTCCCTTCGCTGTCTGCCATTTTACCCTGAAGTCTGAGACCATCCGGGGTTACTAAATGTCCTAAAGAATCAAGTCTGAACATACCGGCTCTTGTATAATAATTTGCGCCGGAATTATCCTTTACCGTAAAAAATCCATTTCCCTGTATAGCAAGGTCAGTAGTTACACCCGTAGAGGATAATCCCCCCTGTGTAAAGATATTATCAATAGAAGAAACATTAACACCTGTCCCGATTTGAGCCGGGTTTATACCTCCCATATCGTCATCAGCCCTGCGAGCGGAAGATATGAAACGTGATAAAGCTTCTTCAAAAGTCGTTCTGCCTGCCTTAAAACCAATTGTGTTAACATTTGCAAGATTGTTACTAACTACGTCAAGTCTCAGGAGATGAGCTCTAAGCCCACTCGCTCCTGTATATAATGATCCTATCATTTTCCCCCTCCTCCTTGTCCCGCCTTGGCGAGACTTTCCGCCTTTCGGGCGGAAAGTATGCCGCATCAGTCATTCAGCGACATAAAGAGGCTTCCTTGCCACTATGGCAAGGTCCGGCCTCAAGCAATTACAACCGAATCTATAGAAGTAAAAATGCGCTGTTGAAGCTCATCTTTACTTATAACAGTAACTACTGTCTGACTTGCTTTCCCGTCAGGCAAATGTTTTAGAGCGACCAAATATGCAGTGTTGTCCATAAGAACAAGGCATTCTTTTGCACCCTTGGCACTGGCTTTGTCTATTGCAGACTGCAGTCTCGAAACATTCTCTGTGCTGGTTGGAATATTTCTGGACTGTATTCTCGTGTTGGCATGATTTGAAAGTTGAATCCCTTTTTCTCTTAACAGTTCGGCAAAACTGGTTGAACCTGCCCCTTGTATCTGCCCTGATTTACTATCAGATATTCCACCTGATACGGGTGTGATTGGTCTCTTTGTATTAACAGAATTAGTTACCGTTAATTTATCTACCATTTCATCACCTCCTTATTAACCATTTATCTCGTAAATATCACTAAAAGATATTTCTGTGTCACCCATCATAAGTACAGGATTACCGTTGACGAACTTTACTCCCGTTATTTTACCGCTGAGGTATCCTGTAGCTGTTACGGAATTATCATCAGTATCCTTTGCTGAAACCGAAAAAGTATATTTCCCCGGCGCCAAAGCATTGCCCGAAGAATCTTTTCCATCCCATAACATTTGATTGTCACCCGAACTTTGCCATTCAGAATCTAAAGTGCGGACTAAATTTCCGTTGGAATCGTAAATACTTACTGTTGCTTCAGCAGCCCCGGCAAGAGAATAACTAATAGGAACCGATGCGTTTTCAACAAGAGAAACAGAATTACCTGTGGCCTTAACGGTTTTTCCGATAAAATCAGTCGCGGAAGAATTGTTTAGAGATTGGAGAGCAAGAAAATTTGCCTGAAGATTTCCGTTGACGTTAAGAAGTTGCTCTAAACTCGAAAACTGTGCAAGCTGTGCAAGAAAATCTTTGTTATCCATAGGAGCAGTAGGATCCTGGTATTTGAGTTGAGTTGTAAGAAGTTTTAAAAATTCATCTTTACCTGTAATGTCAGTAGAAGCAGTAGATGCTGTAGCGCTAGTAGTTGTGTAATTAAGGCTCTGTATATTCGTTATCATTTAATCACCTCCTTCATTTCCCCGAAAATGTTCGGGAGCCCGGAACCCGGACTTAAATAAATAAATCAATTTTTCCTTTTTCATAAGCTAAGTTAATACCCGATGGAATTACATTCCTATCAAAATTAGACTCGTCTTTGATGGAAGATAGTGTAGATAATTTTGAATGATTGTACCCTGGCAAAGATTGATGTGCATTATCAGACGCATCTTGATTAAGAGAAATATTAAATTCTTGAATCATAACCCCTTCTGAAAGAAGAGCAGATTTAAGTTGTGAAATATTAGATTCTAATAATTGTTTGGTCGCAATGTTATCAACGACAAGTTTGAGCTCTGATATAGAAGTTTTGTCTTGAGTAAAATTATTATGCGAAATTAAACTTATTTTTAATTTGCCTAAATGCTCCGGTTTGAGATTGAAAGTAGTTGTTATCAAATCTCCTGTTTTAGTTGTCGTTAAAGAGGTTTTAATATGATTTGAAATGAAGGGAAAACTAGATTGAAAGATTGTTTGAGTGGTAGAAGACCCTGTAAAAGAAGTGTTTTTAGGCGTAATGTCAGTCTTAGATGCGTTTTCCTTTGACTGGAGAATATTAATTACGTCGTTGTTAGGTGATAATGGTTCTGACCCGGCAGTATTAAAAGATACATTGGAAACGGTTTTCTGTGATTGCTTTTGAACGCTAAGGTTATCCGTATTCCTGTCATTCGTATTGAACATATTTGAATAGGTTTTTGAATATGAAACATCTTGTCTTGGCGTAGATAATGGAATAACCTGCTCTTTAATAAATATATTTTTAGATAAGTTATTGTCAGTATTAATTTTTTTATCCGTTCCGGTATCAGTTCTCTCTATCGGAGCAGAGTGTCTTATATTGAGCCTCCCTTGAGCTACTTGTTCGACTTTTGTTTGGAGTATTGTTGGAAGAATGGACTCATCCGCCTTTGGTGGAAAAATGGACGAAGAAGATACCGTACTGTTGGTTTGCTTGAGGCGAATGACAGGTATTTCCTCTGAACGCGGTTGAACGGAAAGTTCGCTTGTAACAGAACCCGAAATTGCTTTACTGTTTATTGGTTTTGTTTTCTCTTTTGGTTTGTCAGATACCTTATTTGCTAAGTCAGAACGAGATTCTGGCTGAATTTGACTTGCAGTATTTTTATTGGAAAATACTGTAGATATTTGCTTGTTTAAGTCGGAAATATTAATAGGCGTGGAACTTGATAAATTATCAAACTTAACGCGGGAAGAATTTATCGTAGATGATAAATTCCTTATCCTGTCTTGGCGGGTATTGATAGCATCAGATTTATTTGTCTTCAGGACTTCCGAAATGGATATGCTCGGCGATTTATCAATTCCTAATGTCGTAGCCCCTACCTTTGTAGTGGGCGTAGTCCCTGTTTCTTTGTCATTTAAGGATAAAAGTTTAGTTGTTATGTTTTTGTCTGTTTTCTGATGTACTGTCGTAGATTCCTTAAGAAAAAGTGTTTTAGAAGTAACCGGTGCTTTTGCGGTAGAGGCGTCATTTAAATATGAAGATGGGGAAGAATTTGAACCTGCTTTTAATCCGGTAGGTATAGAAGTACTTGTTGTAATTATTTTTGAAGCGGAAATTTGATGCCCCGGGATTGTGTTATTACTTGTTGGTTCAGTTTGTTTGTTTGTCTTATCAGATACTTTGCTTGCTAAGTCAGAATTAGACTGTGACTGAATTTGATTCGCGGTGTTTTTATCATATGATATAGGATGTTCAGCTGTGACAGTCAATTTTATATTTTTATTAAAAAATACTGAAGTTGTTTGTTTGTTTGTTTCGGAAAGATTAATAGGTGTAGCGATAGGGTTATTATTCCCTGCCTGCCTGACGTAGGTAGGGAGAGAACTGGAATCCGGTTTATTTGTCTTCAAGGCTTCCGGAATAGATATGCTTGGCGATTTATCAATCCCCAATGTCGTAGTCTCTTTCTTGGCGGTGCTCGTAGTTCCTGTCTCCTTGACAGTTGAGGACGTAAGACGGGTTGCTGTATTGTTTAATGAGGTGGAAAAAGAATTTGAATTTGTATTTAACTTGGTAGAAATATTCTTGGCGGTGCTCGTAGTTCCTGTCTCCTTGGCAGTTGAGGATGTAAGACGGGTTGTTGTATTGTTTAATGAGGTGGAAGAAGAATTTGAATTTGTATTTAACTTGGTAGAAATATTCTTGGCGGTGCTCGTAGTTTCTGTCTCCTTGGCAGTTGAGGATGTAAGACGGGTTGCCGTATTGTTTAATGAGGTGGAAGAAGAATTTGAATTCAACCGGTTAGAAGTAGTATTGTTGGGTGTAGATATTTTCATCGAAGATTCTTTAAGGGAAGACATACCCGGAACAGTTAAGACCTTAAATAGTTCATCATTAAAACTTGCTCTATTGTCCTGATATTTTTCCCCTTTTAGATTATTAAGAGAGTTAAATTGGGTATTTTTAAGTAAAGCAGTTTTTGTCTTCCCTTTTGAAACAGGTAGACAGTTTTTAGAAATTATATTAGTATTATTATTCATTTGTTTCTAGAGTTAATGTCTCTTATAAGTTTAGCCGCCCTGCCCGGATTCATAACGCTTAATATCTCGGAAACATTCTTAGGTTTCATTTTTGATAATAAATCAATAACGGTATTATCATCAAGACTATCCATAATGGCGCTCATGCCCTCAGGTTCCATAGATTCCAGAGTCTTGGTAAGTTTACGTTCGGATTCTTTGACGATGCTGTCATTTACACGTTTTGTTTCTAATAATTGTTTTTCGAGTATTGTCTTGTCTTCCGCTTGTTTTATAGCGACATCAAGTTGTGAAGAATTAGAATTTTGAGTTGTTTCATCTTGAGCAAGAATAGAGTCGGCATTTAATTTGTTGGTGTCGGCATTAGAAAGACTGTAAGAAGATGTATCTGTAAGTAAAGAATCGGTTTTGAATGTATCTGCCAAAGCAACTTTTGAAGAATCTGCTTGTTCTGCTATGTTTTTTTTTGATGCGAGCTTCGGTTTTAAGACAAAAAATCCTGCTGCTGCAATAATAATAACAGCGGCACCTATAATTATTAATAATAACATTTTTTTGGGGGGCTTTTTCCCGGTCCCTTCTTTTGGAGCATCTTTCCCATCTGTTTTCTTTTCCTTGTCTCTATCATCTCTTTCGTCTCTGGATTTATTTTTTTTACCGCCCGAAGCTTTTTTAGGGAATTTAATCGAAAACCCACCTTTTTTAGGCTTTGTTTTTTTCCCTGCCTTGTTATCCGGAGCAGTGGATTCAGAGTTAGTTAACTCTTGTTTTTGTTCTTCGTCAGCCATAATTATATTTTTTTTAGTCCCGCCTTGGCGGATTATCTTATCGTACTCTGATTATTATGAACGTATTTAGCACATTCATCTTCAACGCCTTGTTCCCATTTATTTCGCTCGTAATTAAATTCTTCTATTTTTTTCTCCTTTAATTTTTCAAAGATACGTCGGGCTTTAGATGCCTCAACAACTTCAAGTCTTTTTTGTTCGCTTAAAAGGATTCTTTCTGCTATTAATTTTTCAGCCATTTTTATGTGAAAATTTAAAGCTAATATATACTTATCATACAATAATCTTGTATATATATCATCTTCCTGGATCTCAGTCATCTCTTTAAGCTGGCAGGATTTATATTTTTTCAACTGGGAAGCTTTTATTTGAGCTTCAAGAAGCAATCTCATAGCTTGTGCAAGTTCTTGTTTCTTCATCTCTTCTATATTTTTTTTATAATTCATAACTTTATCAAGCCTAAATTCAAATCTTTTCATTTTTTATCAACTCCGCCTCAGGCGGACTTGCTAAGCTCAATTAATTGTTGAATGGTTTGCTTATACTCTGCTTTTAAATCGATTTCTTGTTCTGCAAAATCGTTAATTTTATCAATCATATCTATTGCGTGGTCTATTTTGGGGTTGGAATGTCTGACATATGCCCCAATATTTATAAGGTCTTCTGTTTCTCTATGTAATGCAAGAATGTCTCTCGTTAACCTTGCTGCATTATTGTGTTCTTTGGGGACAATGTCTATCATTAGTCTTGAAATACTCGAAAGAATGTCTATCGCAGGATAATGATTTGCATGGGCAAGTTTTCTTGAAAGAACGATGTGTCCATCAAGAATTGCTCTTACGGCATCCGATATTGGCTCATCCATATCTCCCTGTTCGACAAGAACGGTGTAAAAACCTGTAATACTACCGGTATCAGACATTCCCGAACGCTCAAGAAGTTTTGGTAAAAGCGCAAAAACCGAAGGAGTAAATCCTTTTGTTGTTGGCGGTTCCCCAATGGATAACCCTACCTCTCTTTGTGCTATTGCTATACGAGTTATGGAATCCAATAATAATAATACGTTATAACCCTTATCTCTGAAATATTCTGCTATCGTAGTAGCCGTAAATGCTCCTTTTAACCTTATAAGAGCAGGTTGTTCGGAAGTGGAAACCACTACGACCGATTTGCTAATACCTTCTTTTAAATCTTTTTCGATGAAGTCTTTAACTTCCCTTCCCCTTTCCCCTGTCAGTCCAATTACGTTTATATCGGCTTTGCAATACCTCGCAATCATACCCATTAATGTACTCTTCCCTATGCCGCTTCCGGAAAATATTCCTATCCTTTGGCCTTTTCCGCAAGTTAAAAAACCATCTATTGCCTTTATCCCGGTAGGTAAAACCTCTTTTACTCTTGAACGTTTTAAAGGATGAGGCGCTACATTATATACACACCTGTTTTCGGAACTTAAAAGAGGTCCCTTGTCGTCTATTGGATTCCCAAGCCCGTCTAATACCCTTCCAAGAAGAGCATTGCTGACAGGTATTTCCAATGGCTTGCCTGTTGTAATAACTTCAGTGTCGGGAGAAATACCATCCATTGAACCAAGTGGCATAAGAAGTGTATTGTCGCCCTTGAAACCAACTACTTCAGTTTTTATGCTTTCGTGGGGATTGTTATTATTTATTAGATTGCAAACTTCCCCAATTGCTGCATGAAGTCCACGTGCTTCAATTATAAGTCCTGTTACACCCGTAACTTTACCGCTATGAGATATAAAGTCCGTATTCTCTATTTTTGTTAAATATTTATCCAATATAAGTTCTGTCATAGTTTGTTTATTAGAGCTCTTCTAATTTCTTAAACTTGGACTCAATAGTGGCATCTATTTTCCCAACACTGGTTTCTATTAAACAACCTCCCCGGGATATATTTTCGTCGGCTGTTATTTGAAACTTTGAAACATAAGGAAGAGAAGCTACCCATTCGCTTTCTTTTGATTTTATAATGTCAAAATCTACGGGATTAACTTTAATTATAACCCTTTCTTCTTCTCTTATCCGCTTTATTGCTTCGCCTACAGTATCAACAATTACTTTAGGGTTTTCGTTTATCTCAATCTCTATAACTTTTTTGGCTATCTCTTTTACTAATTGAAATATGGTTGTTTCCGATGATTTTAAAAGTTTCTCTTTTTCCTCTAAAAAAGAATGAACTAAAAATTCTAACTTCTCTTTAGTATTTTGCAACTCGTTCTTTGCCATTGTTAGCCCTTTTTCTGTGCCTTTTAGGCTACCATCTTTAAACCCTTCCCCGTAAACTTTATTCCAGAAATCTAGATGTTCGCATGTATTTTGCGTAGCCTGCCGAAAAGATATATCTTTTAATGGCATGCTCGTCTTTATTGTATATTCCATAAATTATTATTGTTTCTTTTGTAACGTAACCTTGCCTTCTTCATCAAGCCTTCGTATTATTTCTACAACTTTTCTTTGAGATTCTTCTATTTCCGCTAATCTCAAAGCACCAAGCGTTTCAAATTCTTCCATCAACTCTTCTTTTGCCCTTTCTGATACGTTGGATAAAATCTTATTTTTTATCTTCTCATTGGCACCTTTTAATGCTACAACAAGAGTATGCCTGTCTATCTCACGAATAATCTGCTGGAGCGCTTTGTCTTCCATATCTGCTATATCATCAAATGTGAATATTAAATCTTTCATCCTGTTTGCCGTATCCGAATCTTTTTCCCCTATAGACTTTAATATATTTTGAGCATCTGCTCCACCAATATAAGATACAATTGTAGATGCAATACCAATTCCGCTTGAACGACGAATCTCTTCTTTGGATGTCGCTAATCGTAGTTTCATCCTTAAACTTTGTGCTATTATATTAACTGTTTCCGAAGAAACGTTATCAAGTTTGGTCATTTTTTTTATGACTTCCTCCATTGTTTCGGGAGGCAAGTCTCTTAAAATCATTGATGCTTTTGCCGGGGGAATGGTCCTTAACGTTATTGCTATAGTTTGTGGCTGGTCATTTTTTATTGCATCAAGAAGAGCAAAAGGATCTGCATTCTGGAGAATTTCCAATGCCTTTTTGTCGCTTTCTCCGCCATAATCCCCTACTATTTCTGAATATTCCAAATTTCCCATTACCTGATTTAGAAGTGCAGTTGCCCTTGTCTGGTTGCCTACAATAGGTTGTTCTGTCATTAATTCATTAAATTCAGATAATACATTTTTTACTGCCCTTGGTGGAATATTTCCAAGTTGGGCTATTTCTTTTGCTACTGATTTTATTTCTTCAGGAGATAATTGTTTTAAAACTTCAACTGCAAGAGTATCATCAAGCCATGCGATAATAACTGCTGCTTTTTGTGGTCCTGATAGTTCTTCTGCCATGTATTATTTATTACAAGTTCTTTGGCGATAGCCATTAGAACTCGTTATCTTGTTTTTATTTCAGTAATCTTTTTATTACTCCCGCAAGCATATTTGGGTTCTCAGCTACGGTCTTTGAAAAGTCTTCTTTTAGTTTATTGAAATCTGTTTTTTCTTCTCCCTTTGTACTTTCTGTTGCTCTATCTGGAGATGTCTGAGCGTTTGCAGCAGTTTGTCCGGGAGCGGCAGAACGATTGACAGGGCGACCGGCAGCGGAAGGCATAGAACCTAATAACCGTATTAAAAACATAAGAACTATAATAATTACTATTCCGGTCACTATAGGTGTTATAAGTGGTTGTATTATAACTAAAATAGGTATCCCTTCTTTTTCCGGTTTCTGTGTGTCAATAACAGGCGCTCCGAAAGGAACGGAAGTGACTTCTATAGAATCTCCCCTTGTTAATGTATATCCTACTGCATTTTTTACAAGCGATTGAAACTTCATTAAATCGGTTTCACTACGAGGAGTATATTTATAAGATTTCTTCCCGTTTTCTTCTATAAGATCGTATGTCCCATTTATTAAAGCCGAAACAGAAAGCCTGTTTATGGTGCCGGCACGATTGATTACCTGCTGAACACTTTTTGTTATCTCATAATTAGTTACAGAACTTTTTTCACCACTTTGTCCGCCGGAACGTTTTTCCTCACTTCTTACTACCTGTCCTTCCGGGTCATATTTTTCGTTAGTCTCGACTATATTGGTAAAATTAATGTCTGCATTTACTTTTACGATTACATTGCTATAACCTACTGCTTTTTCAAGTAAGGCTTGAGCTTTTTGCGCAAGATAACGCTCTACATCGCGTTTTGTTTCTAATTGATTGCCTGATAAAATGGCAATGTTGTCCGCTTCCCCGCCAACCCCACCGTGTAAAAGTTCTCCGGAATAATCAAGTATAGTTACATTTTGTGCCTCTAAACCTTCTACGGATGAGGCAATAAGATGAGCAATGCCCTTTATTTGTGACTCGGCAAGAGGACTTTTTAATCTTAATACTACTGATGCACTCGGTGATTTTTGGTCTTCTTTAAATAATCGTTCCTTTGGTGTAACAAGGTGAACCCTTACACTGCTGACTTCTTCTATGCTCTGAATAGTTCGCACAAGTTCTCCCTCAAGTGCACGTTTATAATTTATTTCTTCTACAAATGCCGTTGTCCCAAGATTGTTTTTGTCAAATATTTCATAGCCGACCGTTCCACCCTTGGGAATTCCTTTAGATGCTAAATTTAGTCTGGACTCATAAACTTGAAGTTCAGGAACAAGAATTTTTGTGCCACCATCCGTTATTTTGTAAGGAATGCTAAGCTCTTTAAGGTTTTTTGTTATCTCGCCTGCTTCTTTTAAACTGAGTTCAGAATAAAGAGTGACAAATTTTTCATTTTTGCTCTTCATAGTTGGAACAATCATAAAAGACGCTATCGCTGTTATGATTATCCCAATAAAAAGAATTTTCTGTAATATTCCAAGCTTGCTCCAGAATTTCATAGGATTATTTTAAATAAAATATCTCCCTCATTATATTATATTGTTCATATTAGTATACTTTAAATATTATATCTGCGTGCGCATTACTTCTTCGTAAGCCGTCTGCAATCTATTACGAAGTTCAAGCATAAGTTGGAAGCTTATTTGTGCCTCTTGAGTCGCTATCATTACCTTATGAATGTCTACCTCTTTTCCTGAAGTAAATTTCTCTATGGAATTGTCTGCTTCCTTTTGTAAGTCATTAACCTCTTTAACAAAATTCTCTAAAACGGATTTAAAATCAACGGATTTGTCTGATTTTGCCGCTTCTAATTTTGCAAGAGCTTCGAATTGAATTCTACTAATTTTATCCATTAACCCTCCTATCTCCACCTAAGGTGGATGCCGAGATCGTACTTATCCCAAATCCCTGCCTACCGGCAGGCAGGCAAAGTCTAGAATCTAAAATTTGCATTTCTTTTTATCTCCCTATGTCAAGTGCTGTTCTTGCCATTGATTTACTCGCATTAATTGATGCAACATTTGCTTCGTAAGCCCTTTTGGCTATTACCATATCCGTAAGTTCTTTAGTAATGTCTACATTCGGTAATTTTACGTAACCATCCTTATCTGCATCCGGATGAGAAGGATTATATACCGTCTTAAAGGGAGTTACGGTATCTTCAGTTACTTCATCTACTGCTACGCCTTGTCTTTGCCGTGTGGATTCTGATCCCATAGCGTCAAGCGATGGCATATGACGAGGATGTGTCAAAGAAAGAGGCGTTTGTGTAGCTTCCAGTCCACTAAGATGCTGCGAAAAATTATCTTCCGATTTCAATAAAACCTCGTGTCTGCGATAAGGTCCACCCGAAAAACTACGGGTCGTATTTATATTTGCAATATTGTTTGCTACTTGATTTAGTTTGACACGCTGCGCATAAAGCCCGGACGCGCTTATGTCAATTCCCGGAAACCATCCCATATAATAACCTCCGTTTTATTTTTGTTATTGTCTTCTTATACTTAGCGTTAAAAGCCTATATTTGAAAGAAATCAAATTAACATACGTATCCCAATCTAAAGAATTTTTTGCAAGCGAAACTATTTCTTTGTCTATCTCTATGTTGTTGACTTTCCCAGCCGGAATCGGATCAGTTGATGTTTCAACTAAGGGATTTACGTTGTTAATTTCGTTATTTGCCCTGCCAACGGGTAGATGACTTTGATTTGTGCGTGTCCCGGATAATTTGAACCCGAGTTTTTCGTCAAGAAGCTCTTCAAACTTTACTTTTGACGAAGAATATCCCGGCGTTGAGACATTTGAAATATTCTGGGCAATTACCTTGTTTCTCAAAGCGCTAACATCCAACCCTTTTTTTGTAGCGCCAAAACCCATATCGTTAAAAATACTATTCATTGTAATATATTTATAATAGCAAATTTCGTGCCAAAATTAACACTACCTATAATAGGTATATAAAATAATAAATTCATAAAACTACTTTTTTTTACAATAGGCAAAAAACTCCACCTATTAGTCAATTATTTCCCCATCTTTTTTATATTGCCTGATTTTTTCTCTTATTGTCCGGATACTTACTTTTAACATTTTAGCAGTATTTGTCCGGTTCCCATTATTCTTTTTTAATGTTTCAATAATAACTTTCTTTTCTATTTCATCTAAAGATAATCCAATAAGTCCGTTTAATTGCACATCATTTGAGTTATTGGAAAGATTGAGATGTGAAGTGAGAACCGAGGGAGAAGAATTAAGAATCACTGCCCTCTCTATTACATTTTCAAGTTCTCTTACATTTCCAGGCCAGTTATAATTTAAAAGAATTTTTAATGCATCTGTTGAGATGGAATTTACCTGTTTATTGTAAAAAGTGGAATATTTCCTTAAAAAATAAGCCGCAAGAACAGGAATATCCTCTTTTCTTTCTCTCAATGGTGGAATATTAACGCTCACTACGTTTAACCTGTAAAAAAGGTCTTCTCTGAGTTTTTGTTTTTCAATAGCTTCTTTTGGATTAAGGTTTGTTGTGGCAATTATCCTCACATCTACTTTTATTTCTTCGGAACCGCCTACTCTAAAAAACCTAAATTCCTGTAATACACGAAGTAATTTCGCCTGGAGCATAAGTCCCATCTCTGAAATTTCATCAAGAAGTAATGTCCCTCCATTGGCAAGTTCAAATTTCCCTTTTCTTTTTTCTAATGCTCCGGTAAAAGCTCCTTTCTCATGACCAAAAAGCTCGCTTTCTAACAACCCCTCGGAAATAGCCGCACAATTTATGGAAATAAAAGGTTTATCTTTGCAATTACTCTCGTAGTGTATTGCTCTTGATACAAGTTCTTTTCCGGTCCCGGACTCCCCATATACCAAAACCGAAGCTCTACTCTTTGCAACTGCACGAATTATCTCGTATATTTCCTTCATCCCTTCAGTTCTTCCAACAAGAGGTCCAAAACCGTAGGATAGGTTTGCACGCTCAACCTTCTCCTGTAAAACCTTGTAAGCCCCTTCTAATCGTTCTGCAGCAACGTTAAATTCAGAAAATAATTCCGTTAATTTTGCCATAGTAGATATTATAATAGCAACAAATGTGCCAATATACAAAATTATTCACACTAATACCCTAAAACCCACACCCAACAAATAGTTACATCATCATACAAATCAGTATGTCCTAAATAACCACAGGGGCAAATTGACACAACTATATGTGGCGATTTACCCCTAAGTTGTATTAATAGGATAATAAACAGTCTCGAGGTGTGGCTTTTTGCCTTACTTTGCGGTGTGGCTTTTGTTCTCATATGTCAATTTGCCCCAATGTTCTATTTAGCCACAGTCTAGTGTAGCAATATACCCCTGAGTTATTTTACTGTGATGATAAATAATCCCGAGGTGTGGCTTTTTGCCTTATGTTACAATGTGGCATTTTGTTCCTATATGTCAATTTGCCACACTGAGGCATTGAGCGACAGTGTGGTGTAGCGAATTGACGCTGTGTTGTTTTGTGTTGTTGGTTAGGGGTTTTGGGGTGTAGTTTTATGCTACACTATTGTGGTTGATTTTGTTTGTGTTGGGGTATTTTGAGTGTGTTTAATGTGTAGTTTATTTTGATTGGGTTGTTTTGTTTTTGTGCTGGTTTATTGTGTTGTGTCTTGTGTCTGGGGTGATGGAGATACTATTTTATATCTTTTGAGTTTTCTGTATAATGTTTTGCGATCTATGCCTAGTAGTTTTGCAGTTTTGAGTTTGTTGTGCCTGTTTGGGCAAGTGTCCTTTGAATGAGGCTTTTTTGTGTGTCATCCCATAAAACAGATTTTCGATTTGGCATGAATCCTTTGCTTCCTCTTATTTTTAAGGGAATATCGGTTAGTTTGATTAAACTATTACTGCTGCTTGTAACGCAAGCGCTTTCTATCACGTTTTCTAATTCTCTGACGTTTCCGGGCCAATCATAAGAGCATAAAGCTTCAAGAACTTCGTCCGAAATCTGTTTTTTATTTTGTCCCTTGGTTAAAATTAAGAAGTGTTCAATTAGAAGGGGAATGTCTTCTCTTCTTTCTCTAAGCGGAGGGACTATTATAGAAACGACAAACAGTCTATGGAAAAAATCTTCTCTTATTTTTCCTTGTAAAACGGCTCTTTCAAGATCTTTGTTTGTAGCTGTAATAATGCGACAATCAATTTTATAATTCTGGGCGCTTCCAATAGATCTGACTTCTTTTTCTTCAAGAACCCTTAGGAGTTTTATCTGAATGCTGTGTGGTATTTCTGCTATTTCATCAAGAAATATGGTTCCTTTTTCGGCTGCCCTGAAAATGCCAGGATTATCGCGAGATGCTCCGGAATATGCGCCTTTTACGTGACCAAATAATTCTGTCTCGAGCAGGCTTTCAGGAATGGCACTGCAATTTACAGGTATAAAGTTCGCGTCTTTACGAAGGGAAAGATTATGAATGGTTTGGGCTATCAATTCTTTGCCGGTCCCGTTTTCTCCTTGAATGCATACTGTGGAGTTTGTTGGAGCGACATTTAAGATTTCAGAATAAAGTTGTTGCATTTTTGGAGAAACTCCTATTAATAAACCCAACCCGGTTCTCTCAAAAGGCTGTTCTTTGTTCACTACTTTATTTACGCTTTCCAACACTTCTTTCTTATTAAGAGGTTTTGTTAAATAATCTAAAATTCCGAACTTAATGCCGCGAATTGCAATTTCAACTTTGGGAACTGTAGATGTTAAAATAATATTTATATCAGGATTCATAGCCATCTTAAATTTCTGAAAAATATCTATCTCGATTTTATCTTTGTTTTCTGTGTCAAAAAAGGCGATATTAAAAAATATACTTTCAAGAAACTTAAAAAAATCTTTTACATTTGTACACTCTACTATTTCGAAATTAAAATCTTTTAGAATATTCTTTAGCGTGTTGCATACTTCGTAAGAGGAATCATAAACAAGAACTTTATAATTATTATTCATAAAGGATTTATCAGATACCCGTCAAAGCGGGATGTCCTATTTTTCTATTTTCTAATTATGCTTTTGGTTTTTCCTCGTATTCACAATCTATATGAATCTTACGCCCACAAGTACATAATATGTCTATACTGTTAACTATGCCATTTGCTTTGTTTATACTTATCCCGGGCTCCTTTAACTCTGTATTATTCGGGGTATCTACAGGAATAGACTGTTGAGAAGGAGATAGTCCTATATTTTCTTCACCTTCAATTATAATCTTATCTCTCTTGATAATCGCCATTCTGTTAAAACAATTAATCTTAATATTTAAAAAGTCAAGCATTTTTAATAATCCATTCTTGTGATTAAAAAATAGTTAGTTCTTTGCCTATTAGATAGGAAATATTTTCCACATTGAAAATATTTTTGTATTTTAAATAAAGCTTTAAATGTTTATGATATAAGAGAGTTCAGAATATTTTAATAAATGACACGGAACTTGCTGATTTAAAAAAGGCATTAGGAATAAATGAAAAAAATATTATTCATAGCACACGATTTGTATCCTCCTTTAAGAGGTGCAGAAAAAAGTAGTTTAACATTGCTTGAGCATTTAAGCGAGGAAGGATTTGATACCTATGCTTTTTGTATTGAAAAGAATAGAAGCAGAAAAGTGGAAAAAAATGGTGTAACAGTAAATACTTTTAGCGAATTGCTAAGTCTTACAAAAAGTATAGAAACTTTATTGCCGGATGTCATATTTACGCAGTTTGATCTTGCTCCCTTTGCAGTCAGTATCGCCAAAAGGTTAAACATTCCGGTAGTTCTTTTTGTTCATGGTATGGATTATTTCTGTCATGTGCCCTTATATGCAGAAATATGTGACAGAAATTGTAAAAACTGTAATTATTACAATTTGTATGAAACTACGCTTGTAAGAAATCGTGAGATGCTTCAACAGGCAGATGCTATTATATCAAATTCCGAATATACAAGACAGGTGTTAAAAGAGTTTACAAATATGGATTCGGAAGTGATTTATCCGTTTATCAACTATGATGAAATCATATGCGAGGAGATATTTGTACCTCAGAAGTATATTACTATGTATCAGCCTGAAGTCCGTAAAGGTATTTTAACTTTTTGTGAAATTGCCAGATTAATGCCGGAAGAACAGTTTTTAACTGTAGGACATGGAATAAAACTTAAACTTCCAAATGTAAGATATATGGGATATACTCCTCCGAAATATTTTTATTCTACTACTAAATTATTAGTTGTCCCTTCAGTAATAGGAGAAACTTTTGGTATGATAATTGTAGAAGCTTTGCTTAATGGAATACCTGTAGTTGCAGGAAGAATAGGTGGAATCCCTGAAGCTGCTGGACCGGGCGCCATATTAATAGATGATTTCTTAAATCCGGATAAATGGGTAAAAGAGATAAAAAGAGTTTTGAATGATGAGAACCTAAGGAGAGAATTAGTAGAAGATGGTAAGATTTATATAAAAACACATTTCAATCCTAAAAAGGAATTTCAAAAACTGAGAGCAGTAATAAGTAAAGTCGGAATTTCCTGCAAAGTCTGAAATATGAGCGATGCAAAAGATTAAATCCGCAACATCTTATGCAAAATTCAAAAGAAATAAGACAAGGATAGTTATATTTGAATGGGATTATTATATTGTCAAAGAATGCGCTACTGCATTTGAAAGACTTGGCTGCGAAGTTCGTAAAATAACTGTTAACAAGAAAGATACCTTCCTAAAAGAACTTCTGGTTACGTTATGTGAATTTCAACCGGATTTCATATTCACCGTAAACCACGAGGGGTTTGACTGTGAAGGGAAAATTACGGGATTGTTAACCGAGTTAAAGATTCCGTATGCAATATGGTATGTAGATTCCCCTAGATATATTCTTGAAGGTTATGACAAAGAAAACGTTTCTCCTTATGCCAACGTATTTGTGTGGGACCCTTTGTATGTTTCTGAACTTCAAGAATCAGGATTTAAAAAAGTTAAGTATTTACCTCTTGGAACTGACCCGGAAATATTTAAACTAATGGAAAATATACCCGGTAAATATGTAACGGATATAAGCTTTGTTGGAGATTCTATGATAGAATCAGTTGATAAGTGGAAAAAGAAAGTCTCTAATATTAATGAATGGGAAAAACTATCTGATGAAACCTTAAAATTATTACATAATAAAAGTGGAATTTTCTCAGGCAAAGCATTGAAAAAAATATCTGAAACTCTGGAATTAAAATTGCCGATTGATAATGGAAAATTAACTGAACTTGAGTCTTATATTGCATTAAAAGCTACGTTTAACAAAAGACAAGAAGTCTTGGAGAATATTTTATCTTGTGGATTAAGAATATATGGAGATACGGGTTGGCATAAACTTTTCAAGAACGTAACATTGTTGCCTGCCGTAAACTATTACACTCAATTGCCTTTGGTTTATAACGGGAGTGAAATAAATTTAAATATTACAAGTTTTCAAATGCCGGAGGGATGTAATCAAAGGGTATTTGATGTTCCTGCTGCGGGCGGGTTTCTTATTACGGATGAACGTAAGACTTTGATTGATTTGTTTATTCCAAAAGAAGAGGTAATAACTTTCAAGGATAAGGAAGAATTAAAAGAACTGGTTAACTTTTATCTTCAGCATTCAACCGAAAGAAAAAAGATTGCAAAAAAAGCAAGACAAAGAGTTTTACAGGAACATACTTATGTCCATCGCGCAAGCAGTATAATAGAAACTATGCGGGAGTGGAATAAAGAAGCATATGTAAGTTAAAGTTTTAAGGAAAATTTGACGATAATAAAAAAGATATAGATAAATAAAATTTTATGTCAAAATTAGAAAATAAAAAAGAGTGGAAATTCCTAATTTTCCTGCTTTTTTAGTAGTTGAGACTGTTGCGGGAGGCAACTTAAAATGCAAGAACCTTTTACTCCTATGAACATCAAAACCGTTCATATGGATATAGTTGGAAACTGTAACTTACGTTGTCCTTCCTGCCCAAGAGGAAAAGGGAAAATAATAAATGATAAAACGTTACCATTTATGAGTCTAAATTTATTCAGAAAGATAGTTTCCAAACTTAGAAATGACTACCCGCAAGTTAAGGATATTGACATATATAATTGGGGTGAGCCACTCTTGCATCCAAATCTTGTTGAGTTGATTAGTTTTGCAAAATCTTTACAATTTGAGGTTAATATTAGCAGCAACTTAAATAAGACGGTTGATTTTTACGAAATTATGCAATATAATCCCAAAAACTTCTGTATAAGTCTTTCGGGGTGGTACCAAAATACTTACAATCGTTTTCACGCGGGAGGAAATATTGAAAAAGTGAAAATGAATATGCACCTTTTATCCTTAGCAAAAGAACAAACAGGGGCAACTACTAATGTATATATCTATTATCATAAATATAAAACTAATCTCATGGAGATGAAATTGATGGAGAAATATGCGAAAGATTTGGGCTTTGGCTTTGCGACCTATTATGCAAAACATATGGTATTTGAGGAGCTTATAGCTCTTGCTGATAACTTTATGGGGAAAAATAAAGATGAATTCATAACCTCTGAATATTTATTACCTGTGTTGCCCGCTATGGAGATTGCGAAAAAATACAGGATGCCTTGTCCTTTACTTTACAATCAAATTGCGTTTACTTACAAAGGCGAGGTTCTTCAGTGTTGTGGAACTTTTGAGCCGGAAGGCATAGTTGGAAATTATCTTGATATGAATACAGACGAGATAGCAAAAAAGCGGATATCTAATCCTATATGTTCATCCTGCATATCTTACGGTGTGAGTTCTTATAGCTGCCAGATACCCGGGTTGATGGAAGAATATGATGAATTGGTAAATAACTTACAAAAAACCAAAAACGAGCAAGCACTACAAAATTGTGAAAAGGGTAATGATGCAGGTCAGGCAACTTATAAAATTAAACAAAAAGGAGTGCAAAATAAGTTAAAAATGGAATCTACAGGAGAAAGATTGGTTCCGGATAACCCAGAGAGAGAAAGTTTATTTCTTGAACATATTACGCGGTATATGTTTGCCAGTCAATATGTAAAAGATAAAATAGTTTTTGATGCAGGTTGTGGGTGTGGATATGGTTCTTATCATCTCTTGAAAAGTGGTGCGAAAAAAGTTACAGGAATTGATATTTCCAAAGAAACAATAGAGTATTGCAAATCTAATTATGAAAATAAAAACCTGGAATTTAAGGTAATGAATGCTGAAAAATTATCTTTCCCGGACAAAGTATTTGATGTTGTGGTGTCTTTTGAAGTAGTAGAGCATCTACAAAACCCTGAAATGTATTTATCAGAAATAAAAAGAGTATTAAAAACGGATGGGATATTAATAATTTCTACTCCTAATAAGAAAATTTATACGGATGCCGTTGAAGACTGGAAAAATCCTTTTCATATTCATGAGTATTATATTGACGAATTTGATGTTTTTCTAAAAAAATATTTTTCCGAAATAACTTTTTGGGGGCAGGACTACTTTGAAGGTATGATTATAGAAAAACAGTTTTTAGAAAAAAACAAGAGAGAACAAACAACAGATTTTAAGGTTCTTCCGATCCATACACAACCTACCTGGAAGGATTCATCTGAGAATTTTCAAGTATTTGAAAAATTTATTTATATTATCGCTGTATGCGGGAAAGTTGAAAAACAAAATGTTCCAATGAATCATTTAATATATGGTTTTCCAATAAAGTATTTAGAAGAAAAAAATAATAATGAAAAAAAACTTAGAAATGAATCTTTCCAAGGGAAAGATAGAATTATTCAGGAAAAAGAAAACATTATTCAAGCGAAAGAAAGTATTATTAAGGAAAAAGACAAGCTTATTGAAGAACTAAAAATAAAGGGAAGGGAAACTATACAGAACGAATTTGATACTACGGCGAAATTTCAATCATATATCAAAAGATTGAAGGAATTATACGAAAAACAAATAAGATTGTTAGAGGAAGAAATTAAGAATAAGAAATGAAAAGGAATATTTCAATGACATTTTCTGAGGAAATAACTAAAATCCGTCAATTAATTACAACCGGAAAATCAGAAGAGGCAGTATTTAACTTAGAAACCCTTCTAAAATTGTACCCGGATATTAAAGAACTCTATCCAATGATATGTAAACTTTACATTAACGTTAAAAAGTTTGATATTCCAACAGAATGGGTAAAAAAAGCGATTGAAGTCGAGACGGGATTAGAAGATGTATTGAAAAATTTTGGCTATAATGAATGTGGAAATATGGGACTTTCAAAAAGAATAATTATAGTTCAACAACTGATAGAAAAAAACAATATAGAAGAAGCTATAACAAGATTAAAATCCCTTTGCGTTAACTATCCTGAACAAAAAGAATTGTATATTATTTTATACGGACTTTATGTTCATACCAATAAGATAGAAAAAGCCATAGATTGTCTTAAAACAAATTATAAAACGAATAAAACGCCTTATTGTAATGTTTGCGGTAGTCCAAAAGGGTTCTTAGATTCTGACCTTGTACTAAAAGAGCTTATCAATACTGTATGTTGTGAGTATAACAATAAAGCTAAGCTGCTGGAATATCGGCGACAGGGATTAAATTGTTTAAATTGTAGTTCTCATAGTAGGGATAGGATGCTTGTATATCAACTTGCTCAATGTTTGGACAAAGGAAATAAACCGATGATATTCTGGGAGTCAAATAAAAAACTTAAAATCCTTGAAATAAGCGGTGGAAGACCCCGTTGTAAAATTTTAGAGCAAAAGTTTGATTATTTAGATACGGAGTATATACCTGAAAAAGTTGATGAGAATATAGATTCCTGTAAATATGTGAATGTTCAGAATCTACCGTTTGCTTCAAATTCTTTTGATATTGTTATCGCGGCAGATGTTTTTGAACATGTTAGATTGGACAATAAGGGATATAGAGAGATATTTAGAGTGCTTAAACGGTCTGGTAAATTTTTCCTTTCGCTACCGATACCGATAGAAAGTCCCGCAAAAATCACAACTATAAGAGTCAAACCGGAAGGAGAAAAAGACGTTTATCTTTTACCGCCTGTATATCATGGCGGGCACACATTAGTTTATAGAGATTATGGAATGGATTTATTGGAAAAACTTAAAAAATTTGGTTTTTCTGTAGATTATAAAAAAAGCGAAATCAAAGAACATAAGATTTCCAAACAACATTTTATTATATGCAGTAAGTAATGGTAATAATTATCAATAGATAAAATTTTACTAGAATTATTGGCTTGAAAAAAGTTATGTCAAAGAGAACTGAATCTATGGAGAAAACCTGTAAAATATGCAAAAAAACAGCATCCTTTGTCTTTGAGAAAGAAGGAGCAAGATTTTATCAGTGTCCAAATTGTGAGTTTCTGTTTACTGATTACATAGATAATCTTGATGTTGAAGCTTTAAGTAAGTTCTACAGTCAGGCATATTGGAATGGGGAACCGTGGTTTGAGAGAACCACGAGGGACTGTGTTCTTAGATTGAAAGACCTATTGTTAGAATCTATCGCTCCTGTGCACAAAGTTTTAGATTTTGGATGTGGATTAGGAGAGACAGTAAAAATTGGAAGAAAAGCCGGTTTGGATATGGTTGGGGTTGATATCTCATCCTGTCTACAAGAAAATAATTACCTGTTCAAGAGTTCTTTGGTAGAGAAGCATTTCCCTGATAATTATTTTGATGCGGTATTGAGTGTTGAAGTAGCTGAGCATTTGACCAATCCTATGAAAGAATTTAGAGAATTATTACGGATAGTGAAACCACGGGGGACACTTTTAATAAATACTGCAACTCAAGAGTATGGGGATTTTAAAAAAGTTGGCAAAGATTGGGATTATATTGTGGTAAAATCCGGACATGTTTCATTCTATTCAAAAAAGACTTTTGATGTAATGGCTGAAATTTTGGGGTTTATGTGTAAGTTTGCAAGGGAAGAAGAAAAATATATTTTGATTCTGTATAAAAATCAAGTTGAGGTAGAAAATAAAGTCAAAGCGGATAAGAAAGAAAAAGCGGATAAGAAAGAAAAAGTCCCGTTTGACCTAAATCAACTTTTAATTGATGAAGTAAAAATGTTGCGAAATCATATTGCTAATGGTTCTCCAGTCCTTGTAAATTCTGAAGTTGCTTGCGAAATTGAAAAATGGCGAGAAAGCGGAAGAAAGATAATACAGAACGAGTTGGATACTTCGGCAAAATTTCAAACATATATCAAAAAATTAAAAGAATTATATGAAAAACAAATAACATTGTTGGAGCAAGAAATTAGAAATAAATAATGAAAAAGAAATGTGTTACAAACTATAAGGAGGCTTGCTATGGCACTCTCTGATAAAATAGACCATATCCGCCAATTAGAGAAAAATGGGAACTCTACAGAAGCGATACTTAGATTAGAAAGTTTAATAGAAATATATCCTGAAACGGACGAGTTGTACCCTATGTTATGTAAGCTTTGTATTAAAGTAGGTAAGGCAGATGTTCCACCGGAATGGATAATGAGAGCAACAAAAGTTGACAAAGATTTTGAAAACTGGCTTAATAAAATGAGCCAAACTCCGGACATTGAGTGTACGGAAGAGTCTCATTTAGCAAAAATTGAATATAGTGATTGCAATCTTTGTGGGGGAAATAATTATGAAATAGTATATCAAGAAAATCCTTCTAATCTAGTGAGATGTAAAACTTGCGGGCTTGTGGCTTATAACCCTCTACCATCTGACGATGAATTGAATAGCTATTACAGTGTTTTCAATGATGAGACTATGGAAAATATATCTAATAATATTTTAACAAGAATTTTGGCCAGAAAGGGAGAATTAAGAGAAATTGAAAAATATATAACTCATAAAGGAAAAATTTTAGATATAGGTTGTGCAAATGGTGAGTTTTTAAAAGCCGCCCAGGAAGAAGGTTGGAAAGTAAAAGGTTTTGAAACCTGTCCTGAAACTGCAAATTATGCCATTGAAAAACTTGGATTAGATATAACTATTGGAGATAACTTTGTTGACGCAAGGTTTCCTGCTAATGAATTTGACGTAATTGCTATACAATGTGTGATTGAACATCTTAAAGACCCATTATTGATATTAAAAGAAATGCAAAGAACGATTAAATCCGATGGGCTGTTGTGGCTTACCACGCTTAACTTTGATTCTTTTATGGCAAAGGCGCAGGGGAAAATATGGGAATGGAAGGCATGGCCTAATCATTTATATTACTTTACTCCGGATACTATGCGTAAATATCTGGAGAAAGCAGGTTTTGAAATCCTGAAATTGTATACCAGAAGCACTGGAGGTCCCCTTAAGACTTGTATTAATCTTATTCAAGAACGATTATTCCTAGAGGACAAAAAAATTGCTTTGCAAGTTATAGAATATTTAGATAACCTTGACATTAACATAGGACCTGAAATGGTTGTTGTTGCAAAAAAAATATGAAAATAGCATTAATCCAGACACCTGCATGGGGAAGACAAAGCCCTCCTTTTGCTATAGCTTGTTTATCTGCTTATTTAAAATCTTACGGTTATGAAGTTTACAAGAGGGACATTAATATTGAATTGTATAATGAATTCAAGGATACTAAATATGCAAATGCGTGGACATTAAACGAAGGATTCTGGGGCGATATTCAAGCGGTAAGCAATTTTGTAAAGGCACATAAGAAATTAATAGATAGATACGTAGATGAGATTTTAAATTCCGGCTCTAAAATAATCGGTTTTACAATACTATGGTCTACGGAACAAATGAGTTTGGTATTGGCGTCCGAAATTAAAAAGAAAGACCCGAGCAGGATTATCGTTTTTGGTGGTCCCCATGCGGCAAGAGGCATAAAAGGAGAAGAATTTGTTTTAAGAAATGAAGTAGATTTCGTAGTTCACGGGGAAGGGGAAGAAACTTTATATGAATTGGTCAAAGCTATTGAAAAAGGAGAAGAATTTGACCCAATAAAAGGCGTGTTATTTTCCAGAAATGGAAAAATTTATTACGGTGGAGACAGACCATTAATCGCAGACCTTAATTCTTTGCCTTATGCCGATTTTTCTGATTTTCCTTTTGAATTATATAAAGAGCCTGTAATGTTACCGGCTACAACTTCAAGAGGGTGTCCTAATAATTGTATTTATTGCGATGAAAAAGTGTTTTGGTATAAATTTAGAAGCAGAACAGGGGAGAAAATTTTTGAAGAAGTAAAATACCAGGTTTCTAAATATAACATAAAAAAAATTGAATTTACTGATTCTTTGGTAAATGGTAATGTTAAAGCCCTTGAAAAATTTTGTGACCTTGCGATAGAAAGCAATCTTGGTATTGAATGGATGGGGCAAGCGACCGTTCGTCCGGAAATGACATTTGAATTATTGCAGAAAATTCATAATTCTGGCTGTTTTCATCTTTGTTTTGGAATGGAACATTCTTCAAAAGGACAATTACTTAAAATGGGGAAACTATTGTGTAAAAATGCCGATTTTGATAAGTTTATCAAAGATTGCTATAAAGCGCAATTAGGTATAGGATTGAATTGGATGTTCGGTTTCCCGGGAGATACGGAAGAAGATTTTCAAGCCGATTTGGATTTCTTCACAAGAAATGCTGACTATCTACGACCTCATTGCTCAGTTAATCCAAGCGCCGGATTTTGTGGGTTTACAACCGGCTGTTATGCATATTCTCACCCGGAAGAATTTAATATAGAAGTAAACGATAATGCTGTTTACTGGAAAAGTAAAGACGGAAAAAATAATTATGTAATTCGTTTAAATAGATTTCAAAAATTTACTAATCATTTAGAGTCATTAGGTATAGTATTGGGTTTCAAACAATTACCTAACGAGAATAAACTCATAGGCGATTATTATCTTTATGAAAAGAAATATCAAGAAGCGACTAAATATTATGAAAGGTCTTTAGTTAAAGAAACGTTTAATACTGAAATATTTGATAAACTTTCTGCCTTGTATGCGGAACTTAACAAAAAAAATAAAATTATAGATAAATACCTTAAACTTGAAAAAAGCGGTAAAATTAAAGATAATAACCAGAAAATAGAGGTAAAAAATATTATGAAAAAACATTTTCCGTCTTTATCGGACGCAAACATTAAAAATAAAATTACGAATGCAGATGTTGTGCTTGTTCAAGCTCCGGCATGGGGAATAAGCACTCCGCCTCTGGCATTAGCCAGTTTGACTGCTTATGTGAGACATCAGGGGTATGAAGTTCTTTCCTTAGATTTGAATATAGAACTCTATAAATTGAGAAGAGGTAAATACACTGATGTCTGGGAGTTAGAAAAATCACTTGCATTCTGGAATAATCCATCCGTGGTAGATGAGTTTATAGAATATCATAAGAATTATTTAAATGACTATGTAGATATAATATTAGGCAGTGGAGCAAAAGTTGTTGGATTTTCAATATATTTTTCTTCTTTATATATTAGTCTTTACCTGGCAAAACAAATTAAGAAAAAAAACAGCAAAATAATTATTGTATTTGGTGGTCCCCATGTAAGCAGGGACTTAGCAGGAAAAGCAATTATTAAAGATGAAAACGTAGACTTTATTGTCCAGGGGGAAGGAGAAGTTACTTTAGAAGAAATTGTTAAAAATCCGAAAGTAGATTTTTGTGCAGGGACGCTTATATGTAAAAATGGCGAAGTGGTTGATTGCGGGGATAGAGAGTTAATTAAAGACGTTAATTCTTTGCCAATGCCGGATTTTTCGGATTACGATTTCAATGATTATAAAGAACCATTTAAAATTCCAATTATCTCAAGCAGGGGATGCTGTAATAAATGTGTGTATTGCAATGAACGTCCTTTCTGGAAAAGATTTCGATTCAGAACGGCAGAAAATATGTATAAGGAAATGTTGTATCAATTGAAAAAACATCCAAAAGGAAGTTTCTTTGATTTTCAGGATAGTTTGGTCAATGGAAGTGTTAAGGAGTTAGAAAAACTTGCTGATTTCATAGTAAAAGATGGGCTGAAAATCCAGTGGAGCGGTCAGGCAATTATGAGAAAGGATATGACTTATGAACTTTTACTTAAATTAAAACAATCAGGGTGTGTAGCATTAGGATACGGAATGGAAACTGCTTCAGTTCCTTTAATGTTAAAGGCAGGAAAATTGTTGGCAAAAGATATTAACCCTGAGAAAATAGTAAGAGATGGTTGTAAAGCCGGCCTTAGTTGTGCCGTTAATTTTATGTTTGGTTTGCCTGGGGAAACAGAAGAAGATTTCAGAGAGACGCTTAAGTTTTTAAGAAGAAATAAAGATTATATTGGGACTGTCAATCCCTGCCCTGCATTTTGCAGCTTTGCTCCCGGGACTTATGCTTATGACCATCAGGAAGAATTTGACATTGATTTTAGTAAAGGAGGAGAGTATTGGGAATCAAAAGATGGCTCTAATACTTATTTAGTGCGTTTAAGAAGATTTGAAGAGTTCTGCCAACTTGCGTGGGATTTGAAAGTTCCAAGTGTTTACCCTGCTCCAAGATTACTGAACAGAAATAATCTCATAGGTAATTATTATTTTAATACAGGAGAACCTGAAAAAGCAATTCCATATTTTATTAACTCCATAGAAAAAGAATCCCGCAATATCTCTATTATTCAAAACCTTGCGTTCTGCTATCAAAAAATCGGATTACAGGATTTATACGAAGAATGTTTAAAGGAAATTAAAGAATGGGGAACGGGGAAAGATACAAAAGCTAACGAAAAAGTTCCGTCTGTAAGGGGAGTTGATAAAGAAATAAATGAAGCAGAAAACTTTATAAATTCAGGAGATTACAAGAATGCGATTTTAAAATTGGAAAGTGTTTTATCAGCGCATCCTGAGTCAACAAAAGTTTATTCTATTCTATGTAAATTATATTTTAATACCGGGAAGTTAGATTTTCCTAAAGAGTTGCTTCAAAAAGCATTAAGCATTGACCCGGATTTAAAAAAATGGGTTTTGGAACTCGGGAAAAAATGGGCTTCTAACCAACAATTACAAGAAGCCTGTTTACTATTTGTAAAATTGTTATCTTGCGTGCCGGATGATTATGAAATCTGGGATATTACAGGGGTGTCAATGGTTTCTGTTGGCAAGCTTCAGGACGGGGAAAGTTGTTTCAAAAAATCCATTTCAATTAAACCGGATTATATTGATGCATACGTTAATATGGGATACTTATGCAAAATGCAAGGCAAGATAGATGAAGCAATTGCATATCTGCGTAAAGCGCAAGAGATAGACCCTTCTCTAATAAATCTGTATTATGAAATAGAGGACTTGTACAGAGAGCATAATATTAAGGGATATCCATTTAAGTATCTTTTAGAGAGCATTAACCACACTATTCAAAAAGGAATTCCAAAAATAGATAATGCAATAAATTTAGGGAAGGGGCCTGAAGAACTACATATGGAATTAACTTACAGGTGTAATTGTAAATGCACTTTTTGTGATTTGTGGGATAAATACAGCAAATTCCCGGAGTTAGAGAAAAAACAATTAACACTTGAAGAAATTCAGAAGTTTATCGGAGATTCCAAATATCTTAAAAATGTTAAATCTATAGTCCTTTCCGGTGGAGAACCTTTTTTGAGAAAAGATTTTGTAGAAATATGCGGTTGCTTAACAGAACAGTTGCCGGAAGCGAGTATTGGAATTTTGACAAATAGTATGGATGCGAATTTAACGATAAAAAAACTTATGGAGGTAAAAAGGAAGTATGAGCCAAAATCTATCTGGCTGGGGTCTTCTCTTGACGGCTTATTTGAAAAGCATAATGAAATCAGGGGCAGAAAGGATGCATTTAATAATTTAGTCCGAACAATAACTCAAGTGCAGAAAGAGTTTGAAGACATTCATTACAATATTAATTTTACAGTTACTCCTGACAATTATACGGAACTATTGCCTGTTTATGAATTTGTAAATAGGCTTAATTGTATATTTTCGGCTCAATTTGTATTACCGCCGGACCCGAAATGGAGCAAGGAAAAGTTATTGGAAGTTCAAGGCATTATCGAAATAATACTTAAAAAAATGATTGATGCAAAAAGAACGACATCAATTACAAGCGATATAGGGTTACTTGCGCAATTATATTTCTGGTCGAATTTAGTTGAATATCAATTACATCCTACCAGAGTTTTTAAGAAGTGTATGGCAGGAGTGCATTTTGCTATGTTTAATCCTCAAGGAGACCTTTTTTTCTGTCCGATGAATAAACAGATGTTAGTTGGGAATGTTAAAGATACTCCTTTTGATAAATTATGGGAATCGTCCAAAGCAACTAAGATTCGGGATTTTATGAACAGCGGGAAATGCCATTGCTGGCTTTTATGCACCATTATGCCACAAATAGGAGAAGCATTTCTAAAAGGAAGGGGCAATGAAAATTAAAACTAATTGCAGGTTTTACAAAGGGGATATTCCTTGTAAATTCCATAAAGAAAAGGGAGTTCATTGTGACAATTGTGAATATTATAAAGAGGTGTCAAAAAGAATTCTAATAATAAAATTTGGCGCAGCAGGAGACGTTATAAGAACAACTCCAATTTTAAGAAGACTCAAAGAGATATATCCCGATAGCGAGATTACATGGTTAAGCATATTCCCGGAACTTTTGCCTTCTATCGTAGATTATCCTATGAAGTTTGAGCTTTCAAACGTCGTATCTCTTTTAGGAGATAAGTTTGACATACTTTACAATCTTGATAAAGACAAGGAAACTTGTTCCCTTGCAAGGCTTATTTCTGCGGATATAAAAAAGGGTTTTATTCTTAAAGACGGCAAATGCAGTTCTATTGATAAAGATGCCGAACATAAGTTTTTAACGGGATTATGGGATGATATAGAAAAAGCTAATAAAAAACATTATGTTGAGGAAATATTTGAAGTTTGCGGATTTAATTTCTCAGGCGAAAAATATATTCTTGAACTTAAAGGTAAGTCCCCGGAACTCCCAAAATTAAAAGGTCGCATAGTAGGATTAAATACGGGATGCGGGGGGAGATGGGAAACTCGTAACTGGAGCGAAGAAAACTGGGTAACATTAGCTAAAAAATTAAAAAGCGCCGGTTTTATTCCGCTTCTTTTGGGAGGACCGCAGGAAGACGAAAAAAACAAAAGGATAAAAACAAAAAGCGGAGCAGAATACTGGGGGACTTTCAGTTTAAAGGATTTTCTTTGGGTCGTAAATGTGTGCGAAGTTGTGGTTACACAGGTCACTATGGCTTTACATATAGCGATAGGATTTGAAAAGAAAATAATACTTCTGAATAATATTTTCAACAGAAATGAGTTTGAATTATATGGGCTTGGAGAGATTATTGAACCTGAATTGGATTGTTTGGGGTGCTATAAAAGTAAATGCGAAAAGGATTGTATGTCAATTATTTTGCCGGAAAAAGTTCTTGAGAAGTGTATAAAATTATAGGGAGTGGACCAAAGAGAAAATGGAAAAGAAAAACAAAAACAGAAAAATTAGCACACAGATTTGCACACCTGCCTGCCGTCAGGCAGGGAGTAGAAGGATAGTCACAGATAAAAATTATAGCCACAGAATGACACAGAAATCACAGAAATGTCTTATACAAAAAGTTAATAGAGAATATAATAATGAATAAAGTTAAACAAATAAAAAACCAATAAAACTTATAGTTAAAGAATGACGCAGAAATCAGAGGAATTTTTATACAAAGAGTTAACAGAGAAGATAATTGGGGCTGCTTTTGAGGTTTACAAAAACTTGGGATATGGCTTTTTAGAAAAGGTATATAAAAATGCATTACTTGTGGAACTTAGATTAAGAGGCATAGAAGCCAAAAGTGAATTCTCTATAAGTGTTCATTATAAAGGAGAACCTGTTGGAGATTTTGCTTGTGACATTTATGTCGAGGAAAAAGTATTGGTAGAACTCAAAGTAGACAAAGAGTACAATTCCAAAAATGAATCTCAACTATCAAATTACCTTAAGACTACAAACGTAAAAGTAGGACTTCTTTTAAATTTTGGAGAGAAAAAGTGTGAAGTAAAAAGGATGGTGTATTGAGAGATGCGGAAGATAGAAATTCACAGAAATAAACGAGGGAATTTTCTGTGTCCTTCTGTGAATTCTGTGGCTTAATAAAAAGGGCAGAATTATATGAAACCAGATAAAAACAGACCGGTTATAATCACTATTCCAACCTGGAATAGGGCTGATTTATTAAAGAATTGCATTGAAAGTATTTTTAAGAATACCAAAACTCCTTATTATAGAATATGCGTATTTGACCAGGCGAGTACGGATGGGACTAAAGAATATTTGGAAAGTTTAGAAAATAAAGTTGATGTTATCAATAGCCCTGAGAATGTAGGTTTTGTATTATCTATGAATCAGGTTATGAGGACTTATGCAAAGAATGACATATTGTTATTAAATAATGATACATTAGTTCATAACGGATGGCTTGAAGGATTAATTGAATGCGCTTATAGTTCCGAAGATATTGGTATCGTCGCCCCAAAGTTTATTTATCCTACCGGTGTTATAAATGAAGCAGGGGGAGGAAATATTTTTAGATATGGGGCAACACGAAATATCGGCAGGGGAGATAATCCCGATAAGCCAAAATATAATCATCAGAGAGAGATTGATTATTCTTCAGGCGCTTGTATGTATATTAAACGAAGTACTTTAGATAGAACCGGTGAGTTTGATGAATTGTTTTGTCCCTGCTATTTTGAAGATGTTGATTTGTGTTTTAGAAGTAGAGAAGCGGGACTTAGGGTAATGTATCAACCTAAAAGCCTGGTTACTCATATAGAAGGGGGAACAGCAGGAACGGACGTGAAATCCGGGATGAAAAAACACCAGGAAGTTAACAGGGAAAAGTTTATTAATAAATGGGAAAAAGTTTTAAGTAATTATAAGAGCGCTTTTTATAAAGTTCCGTCAGAAAAAGAACAAATATTAATAATTGCCGAATATCCTCCCTGGTATGACGCTTCATCTGGTGGATTGAGACTGTATCAAAAAATAAATATATTAAAGAAATATTATGATGTTGTGTTTATAGTGGAAGATTTACTCGGGTATGAAAAATATGTAGATAAATTGGAAGAATTGGATGTAGCAGTTTTTCATTGTGATTTAAAGCGGCATATTAGTGGAATTTATGATCCTCTTTTTCCCGAAGGAATTGAAGCATTGCTTACCTTTAATAAATTTAAGTTGGTTTCTCTGGAATTTTATAATATTGCAGACAGGTGGATAGATTTTATAAGGAAATTTTCTCCACAAAGTGTTACGGTGCTGGATAGTCACGATGTGCATTTTATGAGAGAACTCCGAGAAGCAGAAATTTTAGGAATTCCATCTCTTTTTAGAAAAGTTACATATAATAAAATTAAAGAGTTGGCAACTTATGAAAAAATGGATGTAGTCACAACCGTTTGCGAAACGGATAGAGAAGCGCTTTTAAAGGAATCTCCCAATTTGGATATAAGAATTTTGCCCAATACGCATAAAATCACGGAAGACTTTATTGGCAGGGAAAACAGGGGAGATATTTTGTTTGTAGGAGGTTTTTTACATACTCCTAATGTAGACGCGGTGTTATATTTTTGTAAAGAGATATTTCCTTTAATTAAGAAAAAATTACCGGATATAAAGTTTTTTATAGTTGGCAATGCTCCTCCTCCGGAAGTTAGAGCTTTTGAGTCTGAAGACATTATCGTAACGGGGTATGTACCCGACACTAATGTATATCTTGACTCCTGTTGCATTTCGGTTGCGCCTTTGACTTATGGGGCGGGGATGAAAGGAAAAGTGACCGAAGCGCTTGCAAATGGCATTCCGGTGGTTACCACATCAATTGGAGCGGAAGGAATTGGAATAGAAAATGGCAAACACGGATTAATTGCAGATACGCCTGAGAGTTTTGCTAATGAGGTAATTAAAGTATATAATGATAAAGAATTGTGGGAAAGACTATCTCGAAATGGGAAAGCTCTTATTAAAGATAATTATAGCGTCGAAATGGTAGAAAAAAGGTTAATTCACCTTGGGAATACATTACCCGAGCCGAAAGAAAAATACCCGGAAAGGTTTAAAGTTTCTTATGATTCTTCTTTGTTGTCTCATTTGTTAAATGAACTTACTATAATTTTTATTGTAACGGAGGATACGGAAATATCGAAAACTTCTATAGAAAATTTGGTAATTAATACGGATGAGAAATTATCAGACATACTAATTGCGACAAAAAGTGATAAAATTGCCAGAGAATTGGAGCGAAATTTTAAGTTTTATATTAAATATGAAAACGAGCAAGAACTTGAAAACATTACAAATTACATAATTCAAAATTCTTCGGGTAAGTATATTGCTATACTGGATAGTGGGGTTGTTGTCTCATTGCGATGGGATAAACATTTAATGAGTCACCTAAATAGGAAGAAAGACGCTGGAATAGTTATTCCTAGTAGTTTGCCCTTTAAGTATAATTTTATATATGAATTTGAAAATGATGTATGGGAAAATTATAAGAAATACAGAAATGAAAAAACTGTAGTTCAGAACATAAATGTTCCTTGTATGATTATTAAAAAGGAAATTATACCAAAGGAATGTAAGAATTTGCAAGAAATTATATTGGGCATAATAAACAAAGGATATAAGATTATAGAAGCTAAAGATACTGCCGTATGGCATATAAAACCCGATTTAATGGATAAAATTAAAGTTAAGTTTACGTATCCCGAGGAAAAACTATTATCGGTAGTTATTCCTTCTTATAATAACAAAGAAATTTTACTTAAATGTATTGATTCGTTTGCCAACCAGGATGGTATTAATGCCGATGATTTGGAAATTATCGTAGTTGACGATGGTTCTACGGATGGGACTATTGATGCCATTAAAGGATTAAAAGCCCCATGTGAATTTAAGCAGTATGTACAATCCCATAAAGGTCAATCTGCTGCTACAAATAAGGGGATACAGGAAGCTAAGGGAAAATTCATTTTGCTTTCGTGTCAGGATGTAATTGCAAAAAAAGATTTAATAAAGCAGCATTTAAATACTCATCAACAAGGGGATGAGAATACAGTGGTATTAGGGTATATTCAAAGGCCTTCTGAAATAGAAAAATCGCATTTTATAAACTATATAGAAAACAGGGATATCCAGTTTGCTTATGAGAGTATTGAATCTCCTGACAACGTTGAATTTAGATATTTTTATGCCCCGAATATATCATTAAGAAGAAGCGCTTTTGAAGAAGCGGGTCTGTTTGATGAGAGCCTAAAATATGGATGGCAGGATTCGGAATTAGGTTTAAGATTAACCCTAAATAAATACAGAATAGTTTATAATGCCGATGCTATCGTTTATCATTATCATAAACAGGAGTTGAAAAGTTATATTCAAAGACAGGTAAAAGTAGGGGAGAGTTTTGGCATTTTGTCTTATAAATGTCCGCATACCGATATGTGGAGTCTGGAAGAAGCGAAAAGAAGATGTTTATGTGATTTTTATAACAGGGAAGAATTAGTAAAATATACCGAAAATCTTGTATCCAAACTGGAGCAGTTATCAGAAAAAGAATTAGAAAGTTACAAGTTCAGCAGGGATCCGCTTTTAGAGACTTGCTACGCCCTTATTTTAAATTATTATTATGCAAAAGGGATTGATGGGGTTATTAGCTGGTATGAAGGAAAAGATTGGATAAAAAAGTTTATTGAAGAAAAAGAAATGAAAGTGGAAAAAATAAACAAAGAAAATGATGCATTGAAATATCTTATAGAAAGCGCTGTTAGTGCAGGAGAAGTAGGGTTCAAAAAGGCTATTGAAAATGTAATTTTTGCGAGCAAGCTTATTCCAAATTCTCCATTGCCGTACTATTTTCTTGGAGAATATTATTTAAAACTTGAAAAGTATCAAGAGGCAGAAAACTCTTTTAAAAATGGGATTGAAAGAATAGGCACACTTTATCCGGAAGTAATTATTCTACCTCAAGAAGAAGAGGCGTATTATTATTTCCAACTTGCTATGGTTTTTATGCAGCAAAAGAACTTTAATAAGCCGATTAAGATACTTGAAAAGTTAATATCGGAAGGAAGGCTTACAGAGGCATTTAAAAAGGTGATTGCATATAAAATTTTAAGCACTTGCTATAGAGTAATAGGGGAAAAAGATAAATCTATTAGATTTGCACAGGAATCGGAAAGATTGAATAGAGAAGTAAAGATTATTAAAGAAAATAAAACTTTAAAAAATGATAACTAATAAACAATGGGCAGAAAATTAGCTGTAATAGGAGGGAATGTTCATATCTCATATTGCATATATTGTCGAAATCCCTATGAATTATAGAGTTTTACATTTGACACGGAATTTGCTATACTATAATACATATAGATATTTAGCTATGGAGGATTTATGAACGGAAACAAAAAAAGAGAAAAGAAATACGGTAAAAAAGTAGCAAAGAGGTGTAAAACGATTCAGAATAAATCAGTAACTGATTTATATAATACATCTGAAATAGATGAAATAGCAAGAAACATAGCAATGGTTTTAAGAAGGGAATTCTTAAAATAAATGGAGTAAGGGATTAGAAGCTTTTGGGTAATGGCTGGTAAATATCCCGAATGAAGTGAAGGAGGTAGAATGGATACAAAAAAAAGTAAATCTTCAAAGAAACAAATGCCTAACACAAATTTTGAAAAACCGGACAAAATAATTGAACAAGCTATAAAACTCTTAAAAACCGGAAAAGTTGACGAGGCAGAAAAAAAATTCAAGGAGATAAGTAAGGAATATCCTGACATTGTCCAACCGTATATAGGCCTTGGTAATATATATTCAATAAAAAAGGATTCTAAAAAAGCAATTGAATTTTATCAAAAGGCACTTGATATTGAGCCTTCAACAGAGGTGTATAGCAATATCGGAGCTTTATATTTTATCCGAGGAGATAAGAAAAAAGCTGAGAATTTTTTCCACTCTGCAATTGCTATGGATGATAATAATATATGTGCAAAGAAAAACCTTGCAGATGTGTATTTTGAACTCGGTAAATATGAACAGGCAATTCCTCTTTATGAGGCGGGATTATTAAAACAACCCGAAGTTGGGTCATTAATAGCGCTTGCTAATTGTTATTTTAAGATGGGTAAATACGAATCAGCTAAAATAGGGTATGAGAAAGTTTTAAAAGTTGAACCGGATAATAAAACAGCTAAAGAAAATCTTAAAATAGTTAATAAAGAATTGGAAAAGTAAATAAGTAATTAAGAATAGTTATAAATGAGATGTAGGAACATCGTTGATGATGTCCGATGTCGATGAAAATGGACTTGATGCGGCTGTCATAGCGGGGTCCCGAAGTGTAAAATCAAGTCCCGATACCTATCGTATAAAAAAATCCAATGGTTATTTCAAAAGCAACTTTTGGCAGAGTTTATGGGAAATAATTCACATTAGGGAAATTAATAATTATGAAAAAACAAAGCATATCCCTATGTATGATTGTAAAAGATGAGGAAAAGAATTTACCAAGATGTCTGGATAGTTTTAAGGACTTAGTAGATGAGATAATAGTAGTAGATACCGGTTCAACCGATAGAACGGTAGAAATAGCCAAGTCATATGGAGCAAAAGTATATTATTTTAAGTGGTGCGATGATTTTTCGGCAGCGAGGAATGAGTCATTAAAATATGCAACAAAAGAATGGATACTGATTATAGATGCGGATGAATATATAGATTCTGGGAATAAAGAAAAAATCAAACAAGTTCTTCAAAATCCGGTGTGCAGTGCGTACAGTATTAACACTAAAAATTTTCTTGCCCCTTACAGTCCTATATTTGCAGTGAATACTTTAATAAGACTTTATAAAAAAATTCCCGGCATTTGTTATAATGGAAAAATACATAATCAGATAGAGTCTTCCATTAAAAAGTTAGGGGTGAAAATAGGAATTACAGACATCTTCATATACCATACAGGATATTTAGCTAAGGACAAAAATGACGGAGAAAGAATTAATATGCTAAAAGAATGTTATAAAGAAACACCAACGGACCCTCTTGTTAATTTCTATCTTGGTGAAAAATATGAATCTATGAGTAACTATGATACAGCTATTGAGCATTTTAAGAAAGCAGTTGTTTCACAAATATCAGCCATTTTTTTACCGGGGATGCTTCATATAATTGATATTTATAATAAAAAAGAATTACCGGACGAGGCATTAAAATGGTTTAGAAAGACATTAAGGGTATATCCGGATGACTTTATGTTACATATTATGGCGTCACAATCGTATAATTTGAAAAAAGAATATTTAGAAAGTATCAAAGAATTGAAAAATGGGATGAAAAAATTAAATAAACGGAATACCGAGTCATTATTTAATATGGAAGTATCCCCGTCCGTAATATATGGAATGATAGGTGCAAATTATGAGTGTCTTGGGATTATTGAAAAAGCTATTTTTTATTATAAAAAAGCGATTGAAATTACTCCAGATTACCTTACTCCATATCTTAAATTAGTAAAATTATACGAAGAAGAAAACGAAATTGACAACGCGATAGAATATTTACAAAGAGCTATAAAAATTGAACCAGGGTATGGGTTGTCGGGGCATCTTGAAAAATTATTTTTGATTAAAAAAGAATTCGATTAAAACCACTTAGACTAATGCAGACAGATAAAAACTTGTAATTCTTCACTCTATTAAGGATAACAAACTCTAAGCAGCTAAGAATTTGTTGAAAAATTAGCATTGACAAAGCTTAGTTTTTTGTTATATAAAATAAATATACATATCCCGTGGCAAACTCGGGATTAGAGTGGCAATTGAGGAATATGAATTTTGATGATAAAATAGTTCGTATCCGGGCATTAATTAAGTGCGGGAAAACAGAAGAAGCAATGCTTAGGTTAGATGCAATAACAGAAGCACATCCTGAAGTAAAAGAACGTTATTCTTCTATATATAGACTTTGTAAGCAAGCACGGCGGAGCAGGATAACTTGCACTAATGTTTCTGGCGAAGCAAAACTCCAAGCAAGAAAGGGAAAAAAATGTTCTAATAAACTTAATATTGGATTTATAAGTTTGTGGTTTGAAAGAGGTCAGGCGTATGTCACAAAAACAATAAGAGATGCGCTGTCCGAAGAATACAATACTTTTGTTTTTGCAAGGAATGGAGGAACGCCTGAGAATCCTTCTTTAAAAACAAAGGGAGAATGGGAAGTTTCGAACCTTACAACTTTTAATCAGTATCTTATCCCACACAATATAATTGCAAAATGGATTGACGATAACAATATAGGTATGATTATATTTAATGAAGAGTATGATTGGAATCTAATTATTTTTTGTAAACAAAAAGGAGTAAAAATCATAACTTATCTTGATTATTATAAGGAAGATTGGAAGCCTTATATGAAACTGTATGATATGGTATTGTGTTCTACGAAAAGAACTTTTGACCTTGTTAAAGATTTTTGCAATGCTCATTATATTGGTTGGGGAACAGATACCGAGCTTTTTATGCCTAAAAAAGAAAAAGCTCAATATACTTTTTTCCATAATGCGGGATGGGTGGGAATAAATTATCGTAAGATGACTCCTGCGGTTATACTGGCTTTTGATGCGATATCAAAATATAATCCTCATTTCTCTCTTTTAATTCATTCCCAGATTGGATTGGAAAAACTACCGTTAGAAATTGTTGGGATTGTCCAAAAGAATGAAAGAATTACTTATTGTGTGGGAACAATTCCTCTACCTGGACTCTACCATAAAGGATTAATTTATGTTTACCCGTCCAAATTAGATGGATTGGGCTTGAGTTTGATAGAAGCCTTAGCTTGTGGTTTGCCGGCAATCACTACAAATGCTCCTCCTATGAATGAGTTTGTTAAAAATAAACATAATGGATTATTGGTAGAGGTTGCAAATAAAGTAGTGAGGGAAGATAATATTGCTTTCCCAGAGGAAATTGTTAATCTAAATGACCTGGCAATAAAAATGAATTTTTTGGCCAATAATCCACGGTTAGTGGAAAAAATGAGTAAAAATGCAAGAAAGTTGGTATGTGAAAAGTTTGATTTTAATACCCTGAAACGAAATTTATTAAGGGTGATGAAAGAAGAATTAAATGATTATGCGCCGTTAGTACAGGTTTGTGATAACAAGCTAAGGTTACATATTGGCTGTGGTAAAGTATATAAAAAAGGATACGTTAATATTGACCTTTACAAGAATTCGTTTGCAGATGTAATAATGGATGCATGTAGCTTAGGATTCCAGGGTAATAGCGCGGAACTGGTAGAATCATATCATATGATAGAACATGTTTTAATACCGGAAGCTAAACAAATGTTGAAAGAATGGTTCAGGGTGCTTCAACCCGGGGGGAAGCTGATTATTGAATGTCCAAATGGGGATAAATGTATTGAAGATTATATGAATGCCCCAACAGACCATAATATGACGATGATTTTTGGCGGGCAACGTAGCAGAGCGGATTGTCATTTAGCAGGGTATAATTTTGAGAGGTTATCCCGTTTTCTTAAAGAAAGTGGGTTTGAGAATATTGTTGAAGAAATACCACGAGATTACCATACTGATGTGGCTCTGAAAGAGGGGAAAAGTCTGGACCACTTCCTCAGGGTAGTTGCTGTAAAACCCTTGCCCGAGAAATAAAAGTGATTAGTGTAAATGTAAGAAAAATAATATTAAAAAAATATAGTTTATAGAAATAATTATGGATAAGAGTTTTATAAAAGACAAGGATTTGGTAAGGTCAATCAGAAATAAATTGAAACAGCAGAACAAAAAAATACCTTATAATACCCGTCCAAGAATTTTTATTGCCGTAAAAAACATTAATTGGGAAAAAGCCGGTTTAGTGGATTCATGGAATAAGATTGCGGATGTTGTCCATTATGATTGGGGAGAAGAATATAATCAATATTCCTTAGATTGGCATACTATTAAAAAAAATGAGTTTAATAATATATTGTTAGAAAAAGTGAAAGAAGCGCATTTGCAAAAGCCAATCCATATTTTTTTTGGGTATCTTTCCGGTAGATGGGTTTTTAGAGAAACCATACAACAGATAAATGAAATGGGTATAATAACGATAAATTTTGGTTTTGATGATACGAGTTGTTTTTGGGGCAAGAAAGAAACAACAGGGTGGAGTGGAAATGGAGAAATAGCCTCTATTTTTGATGTTTGTATTACTGCACAGAGTAGGAAGGATGTGGAAAAATATTTGTCAGTTGGCGCGACACCTTTATTTGTTCCTCCCGGGGCAAATGAGAAGGTTTTTGGGAAAGAGAGAAGAACAATTCAAAAAAATATACCCGTTAGTTTTATAGGACAAAACTACGGTATCCGTACCGGGATTATTGAAATGCTAAAAAAGAATGGAATCCCTGTTTATGCAAGAGGCAAGGAGTGGCCTGAAGGTGAGGTTTCACAAGAAGAAATGATTAGAATTTATCATAATTCATTTATTACTTTAGGATTTGGATATACGAAAGATGCAAAAGCAATGAAAGGCAGAGACTTTGAGGTTCCAATGACCGGAGTTGCATATTTAACCACTTATAATGAAGAATTATCCAATTATTTTGAACTGGACAAAGAAATTCTTTTTTATCGAAATGAAAAAGAACTTCTAAAGAGAGTAAAGTATTATATTGCCCATCCCGAAGAAACTATAAGGATTGGTATTAATGCGAGAAAAAGGGCGCTTAGAGAACATACATGGGAAAAACGTTGGTTGGAAGTTTTGAAAGTTTTGGGAGATGGAGACCTGCAAAGTGAATTGGCAGGTAGGTACGGAAAAGGGGAAAAGGTTGAGGCGAGTCTGTCCGAGACGGATTCAACTTGTCAAATTAGAGAAATTGTGGCATTGCATTCAAAAAAAGAAAATTTGGAATATCCGATAAAAAAGATAAATCTTGTTGGTGTTTTTAGTAACAAATGGGGAGTCGAATATCATGTTTTAGATGCATTTCAACAGCTTGGGTATGAAATAAAGACTTTTGATTCCCGTAAAGAAAGTCTTTCAAATGTTATTTATTCATCTGCCGATATAACAATAGTATTACAGGGACACGGTATTCCCCCGGGGGTGATCAAATTCTTCCCAAAACCTACTGTTGTATGGTATGGTGAATTAATTCACCAGCGTTCTGAAATTGCTGACTGGAGGTCAAAAATAAACGCAGAAAACCTTAAACAAAATATATCAGCTTTTGATATGTTCTTTCATCACGACTATAGCGCACTTAATGAAATAAGAGAACTCGGTGGAAAGAATGTATTTTGGGTAAGTACCTCAGGAGTAAATCCTAAAATACATAAAAAGATAGATACCCCTAAAATATATGATATTGGCTTTTCAGGACTTATTTCCCCTCGCAGGCAAGAAATATTGAATTCTCTCCAGAAAGAAGGAATTAACATAGTTTATAAAAGCGTATATGGAGAAGAATTAAATTGTTTTATCAATCAATGTAAGATTTTTCTCAACCTTCACTTTACAGAGTTGTTAAATACAGAGACACGGCTGCATGAAATTCTTGGAACAGGGACTTTTGCACTTACAGAAGAGATTTCAATGCCGGATATGTTTGCAAACGGAAAGCATCTGATTTATTGGAAAGTGCACGATTTTGATGATCTGGTGAAAAAAATTAAATATTATTTAGAAAATGAAGATGAAAGGGAGCATATAGCAAAAGCAGGGTACCAATTAGTCCATCAACATTATAGATATGTGGATAGATGTGAAAAAATATTAAGTATAGTCTCCGGGAATTGGTGCGTTCCAATTTTAAATCTCCAGGAATATGACTCCAGTCTTGGGATTATGTTTGACAAACGGGGACAAGTTACAAATAGTGTTGATAGTTTTCGACAAGCAGTTTTAAAGGAGCTTTTAGAAAAAGATGAATAAAAACAATAGTGAAATTAAAAAATTACAGACGGTTGATCATAGAGTTCCAACTATTTCATTATGTATGATGGTAAAGAACGAAGAAAAAAACTTGTCGAAATGTCTGGAAAGCGTAAAGGACTTAGCAGATGAAATAATAATAGTGGATACCGGGTCAAGTGATAGAACGGTAGAAATAGCCAAATCATACGGGGCAAAAATATATTATTTTAACTGGTGCGATGATTTTTCAAAAGCACGGAATGAAACATTGAAATATGCAACGAAAGAATGGATATTTAGTATAGATGCGGATGAATATATAGATGAAGAAAATAAGGCTAAAATTAGAGTTTTGCTCCAGAGTGCAGACTATGATGCATATGGGATTAATATCAAGAACTTTTATATAGCACATTCTCCTGCTTATGATATTAATGTGTTAATCCGTCTTTATAAAAATACCCATGGCTTATATTATAGTGGTGTAATTCATAATGACATAGAGGAATCTATACGCAAACTTAAATTAAGAGTAAAAATTACAGATATATTTATATATCATACAGGTTATCTTCCCGGAGAATTGAAAAAGAAAAAAGGTCGTTTGAAAATATTAAGAGAATGGCATAAAAAAGAGCCTGATTCGCCCATTATTAATTTTTATCTTGCTTCAAAATACCACGCAATGGGGTATGAAAGTTCGGCAATAAAACATTTCCGTAAAGTTATTGATTCGGATACGCCGTATGCACATTTTCGATTATTCTCATATATATATATAATAGATGCGTATAATGGGAAAAAAGATCCAGATAATGCGTTGGAATGGTGTAGCAAGTCAATTAAGTTATATCCCGATGAATGTATGTTTAACGTTCATGCGGCTCATTCCTATTCATTAAAGGATGAATATATTGATGCGGTAAGAGAGTTAAAAATTGCACTAAAGAAATGTCAGCTGGTTCAGCGACGATTATTTTATATGGAAATGACACCGCAGGTAATATATGAGATGCTTGGAGAAGTTTATGAGTCAGCAGGATTGAAAGATAAAGCTATATTTTATTATAACAAGACGATAGAAACGGATAGGAATTATATTGTGCCGTATCTTAAATTAAGCAGGATTTATGAGCAGCAAAATGAATTGGAAAAAGCAATGGAATCTTATAAAAACGCAATAAGTATTCAGCCCGATAATCCTGTTTTATATGTTTTATTTGGAGGGCTATTATTAAAAACTCTAAATGTAGATGAAGCATGTAATTGTTTTGAAAAAGCGATTCTACTCGGACAAAAGACTTGTGAAATATGTAATAAACTCGGATTCGGTTATATGTTAAAAGGCTTGTATGATAAAGCAATTTTTCAATTGGAAGAGGCGCTTAAATTGAATTCCGAATTTGTTCCTGCATTAAAAAACCTTGCTCTATGTTATCAGAAAGTCGGGGACGAGAATAAAGCGGTAGAGGTATTTACGAAAGTGAGAAGGCTGGAGAAACGGTGAGAGAAAGAGATATGAGTAGTGGGTGAGAAATGGGCATGCATAATGAGAGATAAATTAAAAATCCCCCGCTGGAACGGGATAACGAGCTCTAATGGTTATTACCAAAGAGTCTGTAAAAAAATTAAATATCAAATATATATATTAGAAATAAAACATGGGGAATATCTGTCAAAAAATGGCAGACAGGTGCAGAAAAGAGGAGATAAATGATGGGTGTAGGCATTAAAAATACTTCCGGGAAACCTCGTATTGCTTTTATTGCTGAACCCGGAGAATTTTCTTTTTTAGATCCAATTATTAAAAATTTATCTGTAAGGTATGAAACAAAAGTGTTTTCCGGGAATACGGCGGAAGAATTGTACGATATTATGCAATGGAGTGATGTTTCCTGGTTTGAATGGTGTAAACCTATTTTGGCTTATGTGACACAGAGACCTAAAATATGTAAGGTTGTTTGCCGGTTGCACAGTTATGAAACGTATACGGGAACGCCTTCAATGGTGAGATGGGGAGGAGTTGATAGGTTGATCTTTGTTGCCAATCATATAAAAGAAAAAACGAAAAGATTAGTGCCTTTTCTTGAAGAAAAAGTCGACACTGTTGTCATTCCTAATGGAGTGGACGTGGATAATTTTGCATTTAAAGATAGAAAACCGGGATATAATATTGCATTTATCGGAGATTTCCGTCCCGCGAAAAACATTCCCTTGTTATTACAGTGTTTTAAGGAAATAGTTAACCTGAACCCAAAATATAAATTACATATTGTCGGACGATGCAATGATGATTATCCTCCTGCACTTGAAATAAAAGATTATTTCGACCATATAATTAAGTTGTGGCATTTGGAAAAGAACATAACTTTTTATGGGTTTATAAAAGATATAAATAACTGGTTAGAAGACAAAAACTTTATTATTTCTACAAGTATCCGAGAAAGCCAGGGAATGGGAATAATGGAAGCTATGGCAAGAGGGATAAAACCTATTATTCACTATTTCCCGGGGGCAAATGAGATTTATCCTGAGAAATATTTATTTGAAACACCTGAAAAATTTAGAAAATTGGTGTTTTCGAAAGATTATAAATCAATAGAATATAAAGAATTTATTGATGAACATTATTCATCAGAGAAGCAATTGAAAACTGTAAATAAACTTGTAGAGGATTTGATAAGAAAATAAAACAGCAAAAATACTGGATTCCCGCTTACACGGGAATGACGAGTAAGGGTGGGAAACCAGTTCTAAGCAAGCTAAAGGCTCGGGAACAAAAGAAGAATAGAAGTTGATATTGAAGAATAAGCAAGGGGAACTTTTATATGAAAAAACAAAGCATATCCCTATGTATGATTGTAAAAGATGAGGAAAAGAATTTACCAAGATGTCTGGATAGTTTTAAGGACTTAGTAGATGAGATAATAGTAGTAGATACCGGTTCAAGTGATAAAACGGTAGAAATAGCCAAATCATACGGGGCAAAAGTATATTATTTTAAGTGGTGCGATGATTTTTCGGCAGCGAGGAATGAGTCATTAAAATATGTTACAAAAGAATGGATACTAATTATAGATGCGGATGAGTATATAGATGAAGAGAATAGAAAAAAAATAGAAACATTGCTGCAGAATCCTGAATATGATGCGTATGCAATTAGTACGAGGAATTTTTTTATCCCCTATTCTCCTGCTTTTGATGTTAACATATTAATAAGGCTTTTTAAAAATATTCCCGGGATTTGTTATAGTGGTGTGATTCACAATGATCTGGAAGAATCTATGCAAAAACTTAAAATTAAAGTAAAAATAATGGATATATTTATATATCATGTGGGTTATCTTTCCGGAGAATTAAAAAAGAAGGAAGGACGTCTAAAAATATTAAAAGAATGGTATAAAAAAGATCCTGATTCCCCTGTTGTTAATTTTTATCTTGGTTCGAAATACCACGCGATGGGGGATGAAAATTCGGCAATAAAGCATTTCCATAAGGTTATTAGTTCTGATGTTTCATCTCCACATTTTCGATTATTCACACATATATATATAATAGATGCGTATAATGGAAAAAAGGAGCCGGATAAGGCATTGGAATGGTGTAGCAAGTCAATTAAGTTGTATCCCGATGAGTGCATGTTTAATGTTCATGCTGCTCACTCTTATTCAATAAAGGAAGAATATATTGATGCGGTAAAAGAGTTAAAAATTGCGTTAAAGAAATGTCAACTCATTCAACATAGATTATTTTATATAAAAATGACGCCGCAGGTAATATATGAGATGCTTGGGGAAGTTTATGAATCAGCAGGATTGAATGATAAAGCTATCTTTTATTATAATGAGGCAATAGAAACGGATAAAAATTATGTTGTGCCGTATCTTAAATTAAGCAGGATTTATGAACAGCAAGATGAATTAGAAAAAGCAATGGAATCTTATAAAAACGCAATAAGTATCCAACCGGATAATCCTGTTTTGTATGTTTTGTTGGGAGAATTATTGTTGAAGATTCTAAATGTAGACGAAGCATGTGATTGTTTTGAAAAGGCGATTCTACTCGGACAAAAGGATTGTGAAATATGTAATAAACTCGGATTCGGTTATATGTTAAAAGGATTGTATGATAAAGCAATTTTTCAATTGGAAGAGGCGCTTAAATTGAATCCCGAATTTGTTCCTGCATTAAAAAATCTTGCTCTATGTTACCAGAAATCCGGAAATGAGAATAAAGCGATAGAAATATTTACAAAAGTTAAGGGAATAGAGAAGGGGAAAGTAAATAGACAAGGGGATGCTCCAGCAGAGGTGGATAACAAACTCTAAGGATTACATCCAAGAGCTGGTAAGAAATCCCTCATCTGGCCCAGCTAAGTGAGTATCCGGCACACAAGTTCAATGAAGAATTGAATATCAATTTGTAGGGAACGCATATATGCGTTCCCTACAAATTATATAATAGTTCTGCACATACCCGTTAAGTCGCATTTATATACAGGTTTCCGGTTATTTATTTTCGGGTATGAAAAAATAATTTAAGGTTTTTTAATTTTTTTCTAAAGTTTTGGGGAAAGTAAGCGATAATCAATTCAGGAGGTGATGGAAAATTAAATGCCATTCGGAGACTTAGCGAGAATCCGCACCAATATGGGTGCGATGAATGCATCAAACGCCTTGAATGCAGTTAACCGTGAGTTAGGTACTCACCAACTCAGAATTGCCACAGGCAAAAGGTTAAACTCAGCAGGCGAAGGTCCGGCAGAATTTTCTATTGCAAAAGAGTTAGAGGGAACAGCATTGAGGTGGCACAAAGCACTTACAAACGTGCAAGACACCCAAAATCTTTTTATTACTGCAGAAACAGGTGCAGTAGCGATTAAGGATATGCTTACTCAGATGTCAGTCCTTGCAGAAGGGGCAGCATCTGACTTGCTGTCAACAACTGACAGAGCAAATGTCCTGGCTGAACTCAAATCTCTTGCAAATGAAATAAACCAGACTGTAGAACAGACTCAGTATAGAGGCTTGCATCTGTTGAAAGGTAGCTATTCTACCAACAGGTCAACATGGGTTGGTACAACGAGCGATTCAGCGACAAGCAAACTCTCATTCACGGTTCACAATTTAGCAAGTGGACTAACTTTCAAACAGTTAACGGGAGTTGCCTCTATTACTACGATGAGCGTTTCTACTATTACGGCAGCAAGTTCATTACTTGCGTCACTTATAACCGCTGTTGCAAAAGTAGATAAGTCCGCTGTTAATATCATCGGAACTTATGAAGAGCGTCTATTAGTGAAGGAAGGAAGAATTGCTCAGCATGAATCAGATGTTTGGGCAACTTATTCAAGAATAATGAACGCTGACATGGCTGAGGAACAGTTGGCTGTAACGAAGTATACAATATTGCAGCAATCTGCAATAGCCGGACTTGCACAGGCGAATACAGCGCCTTCATTCGTACTCGGATTGCTTGGTAAATAAAGGACAATGAAAAACAATAAAACAATTGCTACAGGTGGAGAGGATTTCTTCTTCCCCTGTAGCATTGTTTTTTGGTTAGAGGACAAAGGATTTGTCCCCCAGCACAAATTTGGGATAATCCCGTCCAAGGCGGGATAAAGGAGAAAAAATGAGAACAATGCCAGGTTATGCGTCAGACACTTTTCTGAAAGAAGAAATTATGGGGTTATCAAAAGAAGAGTTGATAGCAAAATTATATGATATAGGAGTATCAGCATGTATAGCGAAAGATAAAGGAAAAACTTTGGCAGTAATTGCCGAACTTATAGATTCTTTAAATTTTGACCACGGAGAAATACCTGCAAGACTTTTTAGACTTTATCAATATGCTATGGCGGAAGCGAGAAAAGGTCATTTCGGTGAACCAATGCATATATTACAAGGACTTAAAGAGTCATGGATCAAGGCTTTTAATCTTCAAAAATTTAGCGAAGGACTATAAAAAAATAATGGACTTGGAAAATCAAGTCCCTACATAATAAAAAATTGACAGATTAAAAAAAATGAGGTAATAAGGAAAAAATGGCAAGCACATCGTCGACTGGTTCTGTCTCAAGTGCTCTGGATAGTATGATTCAAACTTACAGAACACAGCTTGAGCAACCTCTTACTTTACTGAAGGCGCAAAAATCAGTAATTCAATCTACAAATTCAGTTTTATCAAGCTTGCTTTCTAAATTAAATGTATTAAAAAGTCAGGCATATGCTATAAAAAATACTACTGAAGGAGCTAATTCTTTTAATAGCAAATCAGCAAATTCTTCGGATACTGATGTTGTTACTGCATCTGCCGGGAGTACCGCAGTGGCCGGGAATTATAACACTTCAATATCCCAGTTAGCCAAAAATTCAATTCAGGTATCGGATAAATTCACAAATACGGCAACAGATATATGGGGAAATTTAAGTTTAGGTGCCGGGACATATAAATTTAACGTGCTTAAAGAAGGTGTTGCAAGTGGCAATATTGCAGTAACCGTTGCAGCGAGCGATACAAATGAAACAATTCTGACAAATATGGCAACTGCTATAAATGCAGCTCAGAATTCAATTCAGGCATCAGACAGGTTTACAAGTACAGAAACGGATATATGGGAGGCTTTAGATTTAGATGCGAATGAAACATATGGAGAAAACCCTGGAGATGTCGGGGAATATAAGTTTAAAGTGCTTGTAGAAGGAGTTGCAAGTAGTGATATTGCGGTAAACGTTTCTGCAAGCGATACAAACGATACAATTATGGACAATATGGCAGCGGCTATAAATGCTGCAGACACAAGGGTTACTGCGACTGTGACGCATCCTACTTCCGGGACATCAAGAATTACAGTTATGAGTAAAGAAACAGGTAATGATTATACCGTTACTCTTGAAGATGTAACAGGGAACCTTGTTGGGAGTAGTTCACATAATACTACCGGACTTGGCAGGACAACACAAAAGACAGATACAGCAGGTGGCGCCGGATATGCAGATTCAGGAGTTACTGCGACTGTCGTTCATCCGACCTCTGATACAGCAAGACTTACAATTATGAGTAAAGAAACAGGTAATAATTATACCGTTACTCTCCAGGATGTGACAGGAAATCTTGTTGGGGATGGTTCCCCGAATACTACCGGACTTAATAGGATAACCAAAAAAGATGCGATAGATGGAGAAGGCGGTTATGTGTACGCAGAAGATGAACTTAATTCTAAATTTATTATTAATACGGAATCTATGGAACGGCAATCAAATACGGTTACGGATGCAGTTACGGGACTAACATTGAATTTAATAAAGGTTCAGACTTCACCAACGGTAACTATTACGGTTGGTTCCGATACCGAATCAGTAAAAGCAGAAGTTCAAGCATTTCTAAGTGCATATAATAATGTGGTTAATTATCTGGATGAAGTAACAAAGACTCGTAAATTAACTGAAGGAGAATATGACAAAGGTCCGCTTTCCGACAACTCTATTTATAGAATGTTGTATTCAAATTTGAGGAGATATATGTCAGAAAAAGTTGTCGGCGTGGCTAATACCGGTTATGAACAACTTCCTCAAATAGGTATAACCGCCGATTCAAATGGGAATTACTCGATTTCGGATACTAATAAATTTGAAAATGCTCTTGCAAATAAAGCTTCCAATGTATCAGAATTATTTCAATTAATTACCGGGGATACCGGATATGGAAAAGCATCAAAATTGTATGATTATGTTGATAATTATGTTAAGAGTGGTGGTTATGTAGGAAAAAGTATAAGTGGTCAGGATAGTAAAAGTAACTACCTTGATATTAGAATTACGTCAATGCAATCAAGAATAGATAAGAGAGTAGAGGCATATACAAAACAACTTGCACAAATGCAAGTTATGATGACTCAATACCAGAGCCAATATTTATCTATGCAGTCGTTTTTAAGCGCTGCAACAGTTTAATCTAAGGGCTAAAGCCCAAGGAACTTCTTGTAATGAAGGAGGAGAGAAAATGGAAATAAATACGTCCCCCACTTTTTATATAGTGTCTCCGGGTATGCATTCAAATGGGAGAGAAATTCCAGTTTATAGGATTCAAGACTCTAAAACCGGTGAAATAGTTAAACAAATTCCATCGGAAGAGGATATTGCAAGGAAAGAAAGACTTGCGAATAGCATGACAAAGATGTTTCCCGTGGATGCTTAATATATATAATAAAGTGTTATAATATTTGGAATTATAGATATGTAGATAATTTTTTAGTTTATTATATATATAAAGCAGGAATAATTAAATAATGAAGAGAAGTAGTTCTGTCAGGGTAGAATTTAGGTCAAAAGAGTTTATAACTTGGAGGGGATAGAAATGGAAATAAACACTTCTCCTACTTTTTATGTGGTAGTTCCAGGAATCCATTCAAATGGGAGAGAAATTCCGGTTTATAAGATTAAGGATCCAAAGACTCATGAAGTGGTTAAACAAGTCCCATCAGAAGAGGATATTGCAAGGAAAGAAAGACTTGCTGATAGTATGAAAAAGATGTTTCCTCTGGATGCATAACATAAATAAGGTATTGAAAAATCGAATCTATTCTATATAGATCTTTGATATATTTTGTAGCATCCCCTTATACAAATTATGACAATAATAGAACTTTATTCAAGGATATTTAATAATAGTTGAAATTCTTGTTGACAAAATAGTAAGTATAAGATATTAAACGACAATATGGTCAGAATAATGGGAAAGAAAGTCGGAATGACTCAAATTTTTGAAGAAGATGGTACTGTTGTTCCCGTAAGCGTTGTTGAAATGAAGCCCAATACGGTGATTTATCGCAAGACAGCTCAGAAAGAAGGCTATAATGCGTGTGTATTAGGGTATGGAGAAAAGAAACATCCTAATAAACCTTATGCAGGAGAGTTTAAAGCTCTTAATATTAAACCGACGCAAGTTCTTTATGAAGTTAGGAATGCACCTGAAGATTGGGTAATAGGTAGTCAGCTTGGCGTAACGGTTTTTTCGGGCACTCAAAGGGTGAACGTTGAAGGCTGTTCAATCGGAAAAGGTTTTGCGGGTGGGATGAAACGATATGGATGGAAGGGTGGACCTGATGGTCATGGTTCTAAGTTTCATCGTAGACCTGGGTCAGTAGGAACAGCAGAACCGGGGGAGACAGTAAAAGGGCATCCATTACCGGGAAGAATGGGTAATGAGAATCAGACTACTGCCAATCTGAAACTTGTGAAAATTGATGAGCCTAAAAATTTACTTTTTATTCGTGGGGCAATACCCGGAGCTAAAAATTCTTATGTCCTTGTAATTCCTCGAAAGAATAAAATAATTCCGCCAAAGCAGGACGTTGCAAAAGCTCCACAATCTTCTTCTGCTCGACGAAAATAGCGTCTACTACATAAAAAGTTCCTCTTTATTTAATTTTAATTAGAGAAACGGGGAGGATGTTATGTTATTACAGGAATTAACGGGCATTGAATTCATAAATTGTAAATTACAACAAAAAGACAAATCTAAAGCAATAAAAGAACTCACGGATACGTTTGTAAAAACTGGTTTTTTAACGAATCCAGAAGATTTTATTAAAGCCATTGAAACCCGGGAACAATTAGAAACAACCGGTATTGGCGATGGTATAGCCATTCCTCATGCAAGAACCACTGGTGTGAAAGTATTAAAAGTTGCAATTGGGATATCTCCGGAAGGGATATCTTACAACTCGTTGGACAACAATCCCGTGCATATAATTTTTATGATTGCGGCACCGGAAGATATCGGTAAAACATATTTACAAGCTGTAGCGAAAATATCAAGGTTGTTAAAATCAAATACTATTCGGCAGGCATTAATAAAAGCAAGCAGCCCGGAAAAGATTATGGATGTGATAAAAGAATTTGATAACATATTACCGGAAAGTCTGGAAGTGCAGACTCAAGGGGGAAAAGTAGTTTATAACAACAAATAGAGATGTGGTTATTGATTATAATTTTACACAAAGAACAGTGGCTTGACGATTTGCTTTCGTGTCTTGTAGAAGTCGGAGTTGAGTCTGCTTTTGTAGGGGACATAAAGCAGATGAAGGATGTTCTTGCTCAGGAAGTTCCAATATTTGCAATGTTTAAAATGGGAGCAAAAGATAAACCGGGTTCAAAAACGATTTATGCATTAACGGATATTCCTGATGTTGCAAAAGAAATAACGGGAATTTTAAGAGCAGTTGGATTGGACTTTGAGAAAAAAGGAGTAGGGAAAATAATTACATTGAAAGTTGATTCAGTAGTAGGAGCAGTAGAAGAAGATGAAATATAATACAATTTTTTTATAAATTAGTTGACAGTAAGATTATTTGTGTAAAAAATAGACTTAAATAATTTAAAGGGGGAAAAATGGAAAAAGAGAGTTTAGATTTTTTAAGGAGTTTTATAAATTCGGTCAGCCCTTCAGGTTTTGAAGGGGAAGCTCGGAAAATATGGAAAGACAGAACTAAAAAATTTACGGATGAAGTATTTACGGATGTTCACGGAAATGCGATGGGAGTATTAAATAAGACTGGAAAACCAAGAATAATGCTTGCCGGGCATATGGATGAAATCGGATATATGGTAAAATATATAAACAAAGATGGATTCATATATTTCTCTTTAATAGGTGGATTTGACCTTCATTTGTTACCTGGTGAAAGAGTATGGATTAATACAAGCAAAGGTAAAATACTTGGCGTAATCGGAAGACCACCCATTCATTTATTAAAAGAAGAACAAAGAAAGAAAATAGCCGATATCGGAGATTTATTTATAGATATAGGAGTAAAAACAAAAGCGGAAGCAGAAAAATTGGTTAGTATCGGTGACCCTGCGGTTCCGGCGGTGGAATTCGAAGTGTTGAATAAAGATAGAGTTGTCGCAAGAGGATTTGACGATAAAGGTGGAGCATTTATCGTATCAGAGGTTTTAAGAAATCTTTCAAAAAAGAAAATAAAATCAAGCGTTTTTGGAGTTGCAACTGTTCAGGAAGAGATTGGTTTAAGAGGAGCAACGACTTCTGCTTTCCGTGTATCACCGGATGTCGGCATAGCAATAGATGTTACATTTGCTTCTGATTATCCCGGAACGGAAGAAAAAAATGGGGATATAAAAATCGGTAAAGGGCCAGTTATATCTAGAGGTCCCAACATAAATCATAAAGTTTTTGAAATACTCGTTGATGTTGCTAAGAAAGAAAAAATACCATACCAGATAGATGCAGCACCAAGAGGTACGGGAACGGATGCCAACGCAATTCAATTGACAAAAGAAGGTGTGGCAGCGGGACTTGTTTCCATACCAAATAGGTATATGCACAGCCCGGTAGAACTCGTATCTCTTAATGATATCGAAAACATAGTTAAATTATTGACCGGGTTTATAATGCGGATAGACGAGAAAACGAATTTTATACCGTAAGTAAAATATCGCGTAGTAAATAATGTTTTAAGGAGAAATATGGGAAGAAGTGTTTTGTTAGTTGTAGGTATAATAGTTTCTTTTTTAGGATGTTCTTCTAAATTATCACAGGAAGGAACTCATAAGAAAACTTACGATAATAGCGTTTACAAAGTAAGAGCGGCTCGTTACAGATGTGCTTATAAAGAGGTTAGGAATGCCGTTTATTCGATAGTTGCGGAACAGTTTTCCATTACGAAAGAGACGGAAGGACATATAGAAGCCGATTATAAACCTGTAAATATACAACAAAGAGTTAGAGTTATCGTAGAAGTTTTAGGGGACAGTCTTTATCGTGTAGCGATTCGGTGTCCACGCCAGAAAGAGTCGAAAACAATGGAAAAAGTTCCTGATACTACTAAAACGAGTTATCATCTTGAGTATAAAGCATGGAAAGATACGGAAGATGATACTGAACTTGCGGACAAGTTTTATTACTCGCTTTATGACAGATTGAAAGAATACGAAGTGAAATAAGGGGGAATAAATGAAAAGATTTGTGGGAATATCCTGTGTCGTTTTGCTAATAGGATTAGTTGGAAGTTTAGTCGGTGAAGATAAAATAGTTATTGAACCTTCTTCTCCAATCGAAAAGAAAGTAGTCGAAAAAACAATTAATATTGATGGTACAACAGAGGAAGCTCCCGCTAAGAGAGTGCAAATAACACAAAAACTTAAAAAATCAATACTTGATACTCTAAAAGTAGATGGTTCGGAAATAGCCACTATTACTATGGGAAACGGCGATAAGATTTATATGAAATTTTTTCCTGAAGATGCTCCGAATACCGTAAAGAATTTTATTATGCTTGCAAACCTTAATTTTTATGATGGGTTAACGTTTCATCGTGTTGAACCGGGATTTTTAGTGCAAGGTGGAGATCCCGCAGGAAATGGTACGGGTGGCGCAGGGTATAATATTAAAGCCGAATTTAATTCAAGACGGCATATTTTGGGAACGGTAGCTATGGCAAGGGCAGAAGACCCGAATTCCGCCTCATCACAATTTTATGTTTGCTTGCAGGCGATACCGTCATTGGATGCTACCGGGAATAGATATACCGTTTTTGGACAGATAATCAGAGGAATGGATGAAGTAAAAGGAATCCGGGTTGGAGATAAAATCAGAAGTATAAGAATTGAACCTAAAAATTATGCCGAATTACAGATTATATGTAAGGGCGACCCCGTATGCGCTATATATACTGCGCCGACAATTAAAAGTATAACATTGCCCGATTATCCTGCTTCGGAATCAAGCTTAAAAGGCTCGGAAGGGAGAATAAATCTAAGACTTCATATAAATAAAAAAGGAGAAGTGGAAGATGTAAAGTTTTTACCTTCGGATATAACATATGACCAACCTCATGTAAAGGCTTTAGTTAAAAATTGGGTATTTACCCCTGCTAAAATAGGTGAAACCGTAATAGAGGACAATATTAATTTACCGATAGAATTTAAAGTTATAAACGATAAACAATGTGAAATAAGGTGCGCAAATGAACAAAAACTTATTAATCTCTAATAGAGGAAGTGTTATACCTGCTTCTCCTATAAGGAAACTCATTCCTTGTGCAGACGAGGCAAAATCAAGGGGTATAGAAGTTTATCATTTGAATATCGGACAGCCCGATATTCAAACTCCCTCGTATTTCTGGAGAGCTATACAGGGATATGGAGAAAAAGTCCTTGCTTATGGACCGTCTAATGGGTTATTGGCATTAAGAAAAGCAATTGCAACTTACTATAATTCATTCGGAGCAAAAAATATAACGACAGCTAATGTTTCTATAACTACAGGTGGCTCTGAAGCAATATTGTTTGTTTATATAATTCTTGCAGATAAAGGAGATGAGTTTCTCATCCCTGACCCTTGTTATGCAAATTACATATCCCTTGCGGCAATAGCAGAAGTGAAATTGGTTCCTATACTTACGAAAGTAGAAGAGGGTTTCCATTTGCCGGAAGAAGAAGAAATTGAAAAACTGATAACTCCAAAAACAAAAGGAATTATAATATGTACGCCGAATAATCCTACAGGAACGATATATTCAAAAGATGAAATGATGCGTGTTGCTAGAATAGCGGAAAAACATAATATTTACCTGATATCCGATGAAGTTTACCGGGAATTTTTATTCGATGGCAGGAAACATACAAGCGTATTTAATTTGCCGGGCGAGGATGAATATAAAATCGTGATTGATTCCGTTTCAAAGCGTTTTAGCGCTTGCGGAGCAAGAATTGGTTGCGTAGTTTCTACGAATGAAAATATCTTAAAAGGAATTATGAGATGCAGTATGTCGAGACTTTGTCCCCCGACGATTGAACAGGTTGGTATGGTTGAATTATACGGAAGAATGGATGATATTATACCGGAAATGATGAAAGAATATGAATTGCGTCGAAATGTCGTTTATGAAGAAATACAGAAAATTCCGGGCGCGTTCGCTACTTTGCCGGAAGGCGCATTTTATATGACTTGCAGGTTGCCGGTAGAAGATGCGGAAAAGTTTACCCAGTGGATGCTGACGGATTTTAGCGTGGATGGAAAAACTACTATGATTGCCCCGGGTGAAGGGTTCTACGTTACGCCTGGCAGGGGTAGAAATGAGGCACGAATTGCGTACGTTTTGAAAGAAAAAGAACTGCGTGATGCAATGAGAATTCTACGCGAAGGTATTAAAAAATATCAGACGGAAAATAAGTAAACACTTGAAACAATAGCAGGACGATATATTCCAGAATGAGCCTAAAACTTTTTAATACGTTAACCAGACAAAAGGATGAGTTTATCCCTATAGTTGCAAAAAAAGTTGGGTATTATTCCTGTGGCTTGACCGTTTATAATTATGCGCATATCGGAAATTTAAGAACTTATATTTTTACGGATACTTTACGCAGAGTCCTCGAATATAACGGTTACGAAGTTAACCATATAATGAATATTACGGATGTCGGACATCTGGCTTCTGACCAGGATGAAGGAGAAGATAAAATAGATAGGGAAGCCCAAAAAACTAAAAAATCTCCTTACGAAATTGCAGAGTTCTATACACAGGCGTTTCTTAAAGATATGGAAGAATTGAATATTAAAAAACCCAAATTGATGTGCAAAGCTACCGAACATATACCCGATATGATTGCATTGATAGAAAAACTTGTAAATAAAGGTTACGCATATGTTACTAAAAATGCCGTTTACTATGATACTTCAAAATTCAAAGATTACGGGAAACTTGCGCGGCTAAACCTTGATGGTCAAAACTCAGGTGCAAGAGTGGAAGTTGAGCCGGAGAAAAGAAATCCGTTTGATTTTGCTTTGTGGAAAATAAACCAGCCGAATCATATTATGCAGTGGGATAGTCCGTGGGGGAGAGGGTTCCCGGGATGGCATATTGAGTGTTCGGCGATGTCTATGAAATATCTTGGCGAAACATTTGATATTCATTCCGGCGGGATAGACCATATTCCGGTACATCATACCAATGAAATAGCCCAATCTGAAGGCGCTACCGGGAAAAAGTTCGTTAATTACTGGGTTCACGCAAATTTCTTGCAGATTAAAGATACGAAGATGAGTAAAAGCCTGGCTAATTTTTATACACTACAGGATTTAAAGAATATGGGGTTTGACCCGATGGTTTTTAAAATGTTTGTTTTAATGGCTAAATACAGGGCAGAATTGAGTTTTACGGATGAAGCTTTAACGGCTGCAAAAACGGTATTAGAATATATTTATAATTTTGTTACTCAAATGGGTAGTTTGGATGACGTCATCCAAACTGGTGATGAAGATTGGGTTAAGGGCTATAAAGAGAAATTTCTTGAAGCAATAAATGATGATTTAAATACTCCGCAGGCGGTGGCTGTAGTTCTGGAAATTATTCAGGAAGCCTATAAACGTAAGCATTTCAGGGTTTATGAGACATTATTAGATTTTGATAAAGTTTTAGGCATAAGAATAAAAGAAAAAAGAGAATCTACAAAAAAAGAGTTGCCGGATGAAATTAAAACATTGATTGCTGAAAGGGAAAACGCAAGAAAGAGCAAAGACTGGGCAAAATCGGATGCGTTAAGAAAACAGATTGAAAGTTCTGGTTATATCCTCGAAGATACCCCGGAAGGAATGCGCTGTAAGAAAAAAGAATGAAGCGCGAAAGTATGAAATTTTTTGAATACTAAAAATAAAAAATATGAAAAAACATATTACCATAATTTTTATAATCTTTTTATTTGTTTTATTGGGCGGAATTACGAATGCAAATCAACTGGATGTACTGCGTCGGGGAATTAAGCAGTATGGTCCACAAGCTATGGGATTAAGTGCCCCGGGAACAAAATTAAATATGCCAATTCATACGAGTCCTTTCGCCTTTATTAAAGATATGGAATTAAAAAATAAGAACTTAGCCGAATTCAAATTTAATAAAGGAGACTGGGTGATTAGTTCATCTTTTTTAATCACGCATGATACTACAATTAATAACAATATTGTGTTAATTGGGAACGGACAGCTTATAGTCCGCAGTTGCTCTCTTTGTGTAAAAGGTTGTATATATTCGATACAAAATTCTTTATTTTCTATAGACAGTGGTACGTTAATAATGCCACAGGAATATGTATACCAGTTTGGATTCATCTCTATAGATTCTTCAAAAATAGAAATAAAACATTCAACGTTAAATTCCTCTAACTTACCTTTAGGCGGCGGTGTAGGTGGTAGTTTGGATATGACTTTAAGTGGCGGCTCTCTTGTATTTGACAGTGTGCGTATGGATAACTCGTTTGTTTCTTTCGGTATAATGGGACATAATAGTAAAATTAACGTAAGGCATACAAATAGAGCGGGAGAATTTGTGGTTATAGGAGATTCCGCCAGCGTTCATATTTCGCATTCCGATAGTATAATCGTATGGATTGGATTTCCACGTGGTTCTTCGGGAAAACTTTACGGAGATTCTTTGAATGCGAATAAATGGATTAACCATTTCACCTATCCTGATACTACGTGCAAAAGAATAAACTATTCTTTTGTGCTGGACAGTCTTACCGGGCTCAGGCTTGGTACTATGACAATGGACAGTACCAACGTGGATTTGTACAATATTGACGGCATTTTTGCCGGAAACATTTTTGAAATCCCGCTCAATGATACAATAACAGGACTTGTAGATTACTCGGAATACAGTGATTTTACTGCGCCGCTTCCCGGAAGAACATACCATCTTGTAAATTCATCGGTTAATGCATGGAATTTGTATTTTAACGCCGGGACCCAGCTTTCAATAAAGGGATCCATTTTTGGAGAATGCATTTTAAGTGATTCGGCAAAATCTACGTTTACAAATGCGACCTGTGATGGCGCTGCAGGACATATCGGGACATCGTCAGATTCTTTGCTTATTTGTTTTCTTACCTCTCTTTATACCGATGCCGTTATGGACGGTAAGTCCCTGTCTATGATGTTTTTAACTTCGATGAGCGGAAATGGGCATTTAGTCGCAAGAAATATGGCAACCGTAGTTTTGTATAACACTATTCTTCCTAATCCTATAATGATTTATGATTCGGCAACGGTATTGGTATCTGCTTTATATCCTACTTCACCGGCTTATACTAATGACAGTATCCTTATCCGCGGGAGCGCAAATATGGTTAAGGGACCATCCTCCCACTTTAATTTTGAAGGGTATAGAATTGAGTATGCATCTGCAAATAACACTTCAGCTTTTTTCCCGATAACCGGTAAAATAACGACTCCTGTAGACAATAGCAAGCTCTGCAAATTTTCGACTTACGGGTTAAACGCCGGAGTTTATATAATCAGACTATGGTATTTCTTCTCAACTTTTGGAACTAATGACAGTTTTAATTTCGATAATTCGATTTATTTAAACTGGCAAAATGTGGCTGAAGATAAAACACTTAAAACATTGTCGTTTTCTGTTTTGCCTGGCGTATTCAATAAACAAGTTAGCATAAATTATGTCATTCCAAACCCGGCAGAAATAGATTTATCCATATATAACATATCCGGAGAAAAAGTGGCGACAATTGATAAAGGGATGAAAAACGCAGGCGAATATACGGTTAAATGGAATGGTAAAAAATTTGCTAACGGGACTTATTTTTGCGAGTTAAAAACAGGAGACAAAATCTTGCCTGCAAAAAAAATGGTGCTGTTGAAATAGAAGTTCTTTTTCAACGACAGGAATATTTAATGGGCTTAAGTGAAGATGCTTCTTGTGTTTGCATATCCCTTTTTAAAAATTTATTCCTCAAAAGATAACTTCAAAATTAGCCCAGCGGAGCTGGATATCCGCCTGAGGCGGACTAAAGGCTAAAGCCTAAGGGCTTCTATATTATTGTTATTTTTATTGGAGTCCCGATAAATCCAAATTCTTTCCTGAATTGAATTTCAAGAGTTTTTCTTGTTTTGTAGTTTGTGAGCTTTTTGTTCTTGGATATTATCCTGATGGCAAATGTCGGCGGTGCAACGTCTACCTGGGATACTTTTATTAACTTTAATGCAAGAGTAAACGCTCTCAATTGTTTACGGGTAAGTTTTAAACGGCAGTTTTCCGCAACGGTTAATGCTGTCTTAAGCGGCTCATATAAATCGGTTTTATTTAAAGCGGATAAATACGTAATGGGAACAAATTTTGTATAATTTAGAGTCTTTTCGCTAAACCCAATCCCGAGGTCTTTTTTATTTGCTGCTATTACAATCCCTTTCCCGTATTCGAGAACGGTGTTAATAATCCTTTTATCCTGGTGGGAAATTTGGTCGCTGGCATCAATGAAAAGTATGGCGACATCACATTTAAGTATGGATGCATCCGTCCTGACTGATGAGTAGTATTCTATTTGCGAGTCAAATTTCGTTCTCCTTCGCAACCCCGGAGTATCAACGAGTACAAATTCTTTGTCTTCATACTTCATAGTCACATCTATTGTATCAACGGTAGTCCCGGGATGTTCGTCTACGATAACCCTTTTTTCGTCTAAAAGGGCGTTTATATAAGTAGATTTTCCGACATTAGGTTTCCCGATAATGGCAAAAGTGGGTAATCTGGTATCGGCGGAGGATGGCGACTTATCTATGTATTCGGTTATTTTGTCCATAAGCCCGGATACGCCTGTTCCCTGGGTTGCGCATATTTCTATTGAAGATTTGAATCCGAGTTTGTGGAATTCCGCAACTTCCGGTATTCGTTTGTTATTATCAACTTTATTTATGACGAGTAATATTTGTTTGTTTAGTTTCCTGAGAAATTCCGTTATCTCCAAATCTATCGAAGTTATTCCCGTTTTTGCATCTACTACGAAAAGTATAAGCGTAGAAGAATTAATGGCTAGTTCTACCTGCTCTTTTACTTTATTTTTAATGGTGCTCGGATCATTCGGGAGATACCCGCCCGTATCTACTAAAAGGAAATTAAAGTCGTCTATTACAACTTTTTTGGCATTTCTGTCTCTTGTAGTTCCCGGCGTAGAATCCATAATGGCAACTCTGCTGCCGATAATACGGTTGAACAGAGTAGATTTGCCTACGTTTTCTTTACCAACTATAGTTATTATTGGAAGCATAATATTTTATTAAAGATTTGGATTGGTGTTACAATTTGTATCCTATATTCCTGAGGAATTGTTTTCTTGTTTTGACTGCATCTTCGTCTTCTATTCCTGCGGGAGATTCGCCGTCTACGACTCCGATTATTGCATTCCCCTGGGGCGTTTCTGCAATAATAACCTGCACGGCGTTAGCAGTAGCGCAAAATATCGTGCAGATTTCAGGGACGGATTTGATTGCCGGAAGAACGTTTATGGGAAAAGCATTCTTTAGAAATATTATAAAAGAATGCCCTGCTCCTATATTCATTGCATTAGTTTTGGCCAGTTCAATTAAGCTTTTATCGTTCCCGGAAATTCTAACAAGTTTTGGACCGGATGCTTCACAGAATGCAATTCCAAATTTTATATCCGGTGTGCTGGATACCAATGTTTCGTGAAGGTCTTCTACTGTTTTAATGAAATGAGATTGCCCGAGTATAAAATTGATATCTGCGGGTTTATCTATGTTTACGAGTTTGAATTCCATTTTATTTCTTCTTGTCTTTGGGTAAATCGCGTTCCCATGGTCCGTCGTATTCTGCGTCAACCGTGCAAATCGGACGCATTGGCTTTTCGCGGGTTTGCTCTTCGTAGACTTGAGCGACAAGTCCGGCTACTCTGCCGAGGAGGAAAAAAGCTTTTCCTAACTTCCAGTCAAAACCCATATCCGATACAATAGCGGCAATAGCCCCATCAACGTTTATAGGTAATGGCTTTTTTAGCCCTTTGTCACCGCCTGAGCGGGATGTTCGATTTATTTCTGTCTCTATTGCTTTCATAAGGGCAATATGTTTGTCTGCTATTTTGAGTTCATTGGCGAGAGTAAACAATTTTTGTGTTCGTGGGTCACAAGTATGAATACGATGTCCTACGCCGGGCATTCGTTTTCCTTTGAACTTAAGAAATTCAAGAAGTTCTTTTGCTGCTTTTTCGGGTTTATCTTTTGGAGCCCATTCCTGAAGTAATCTGGCGCTGTTTTCAATTGCTCCGCCGTGAACATCTCCGACTGCGAGAATTCCCGCCGCAACTGCCGTAGGTAAAGGAACGCCTGCCGATGCAACGATTCTTGATGCGAGAGTTGTGGGTGGTGTTGCCCCATGGTCAATACTGGAAGTGAGTATCGCGTCCAGCATTTTACCTTCGGATTCATTTGGAAGTTTGCCTTTTAATAAAAGAAATACTACATTTGAGAAAGAGACATTCCCGATTAAATCTTCTTGTTTGTACCCTCGAGTAACAAGATGATTAGGTTCTACTTTTGTAATTCCTGTTTTCCACATAGTTGATAAACTAACCGTTAAATGTGAATATGTCAAGAAAAAGTGTTAATTGTGAAAAGTACTTCTAAAGAAACATTTTAATTGACAGTTGGGGGAAAAGAAGGTATTTTTACATCATTAAAAAACAGGGGGAAATATGTTTAATAAAAAAGTATGTTTGATTATCAGCATTGGGCTGCTAATATCTTCAATTAGTAGTTTGGCAACTGCCCAACAGTCGAATTCTGTTATGACATGGGGCTCGAATCAATACGGACAACTTGGAAACGAATCAGGCTTCAGCAGGGAATATGCCGATACCGTTGAAGGAACATCAGACGCCGTTTCAATTTCAGGCGGCGGAATGCATTGCCTCGTTGCCTTATCAAATGGAACTATAAAAGCATGGGGAACTAATTCGTCAGGACAAGTAGGTAATGGAACGACTTATGATGCGTTGTCTCCGGATTCGGTAGTCGGTATAAATAATGCAGTAAAAGTAGATGCCGGCTTTATATATAGTCTTGCTTTATTGTCGGATAGTACGGTAAAAGCTTGGGGATGCAATAGTTCAGGACAATTGGGAAATGGTACAACTACCGACACATCACTCCCTGTTTTAGTAAACAATTTAAATAATGTTATCGCAATTGCTGCAGGTGGCGCCCATAGTCTGGCTTTATTGTCGGATGGAACAATAAAAGCATGGGGCGATAATACCTACGGACAGCTTGGACAGGGAACTATAGATAGCGCCGGAATAGATACACCGGTTACGGTTTTAGGGATAAATAATGCAATTGCCATTGCTGCCGGAGATGGCCACAGTCTTGCTCTATTAGCGGATAGCACTATAAGAGCATGGGGCTGGAACGGCGGAGGACAATTAGGAATCGGGACAACTCAGGATACAAGTTTGCCAGCTGCGGTTTTAGGAATAACAAATGCGGTAAAAATTGCCGCCGGTGTTTACCATAGCTTTGCTATTTTAACGGATGGGACAATAAAAGCGTGGGGAGATAATACTCATGGACAGCTTGGAATTGGAGCTGGATTCGTAACTGTCGATACGGCAATAAGTGTAGTTGGCATAAACAATGCGTTAAAAGTTGACGGTGCTTGGCATCATAGCCTTGCTCTGCTGTCGGACGGCACAATGAAGGCTTGGGGGACCAATGACTTTGGACAACTTGGAGATGATGGACTTGCCAGCAGGGATACTCCCGTCGTTGTCGTCAGAGTGCAAAATGGAATAGAAATTTCTGCCGGTGATGAACATAGTATGGCGCTTGGAATAATGAATTCTGTTGAAGAAAAAAATGTGGTTTGTAAAGGTATAGGAGTATCTCTTGTGAATTCTATGGTTAATAATAATATAGAACTTTTAACGACTACGAGACAAAAATTGGATTATAAAGTTTTTGATGTGTGCGGAAGAGTTATGTTGAGCGGGAATAATATGACAGTAAAGGGAAAACTAAATATAAACGCATCTCAATTGAAACAAGGAGTATATTTTATTGACGTTAAAACACTAACCGGCAATATACAGTTTAAACTGGTAAAGGTCTTGTAGAAAATTGTTGGCAATAACATAATAAAATGTTGGATAAATTGGGATGTCAGGTGTTATTTGATTTTACGGATATTATTGATGCCGTTGAATTTGTTAGAGAAAAAGGCTTTAAATGCGTAGAAATTAACCAAACAAATCCCGCGTTTTTTCCCGAAAAATATTCTCCCCAACAGAGAAAAAAGCTTAAAGATAGTAATTTTCCGATTCTCTTTCATGCACCGGAATCATTGTCTTTGTTCAATTTGCATAAAAATGTTTTGAATGAGATATTGGCAAGAATTTATGAAGTTATAGATTTTGCAGGTGAAATAGGAGCGAAAGGTGTTACTTTGCATCTTGGAACGGCTTTTACCATTAGTATAGATGGAAAGGCTGTCCCTATCCAGGGTATATTGACTTCCGAATACAAAAATACGCTGGAGTATGCATTAAAACAGTTAATAGAGTATGCAAAGGGAAAAGTTAAATTATGTATTGAAAATACCGTAAGCTTCAGATATGATATTTCACAACAGTTATTAAAAGAACTGTTAGCTGAAAACTTGTGGTTGACATGGGACCTTGGACATACAAACAGAAAAGGGAATAAAATTATAGATGAAAAATTCTTCGGCGAGTTTGTTAATAAAGTAAATACGGTTCATATTCATGACAATAACGGGATAGAAGATGAACATAAAGTTCCAGGAACGGGGATATTAGATTTTGAACGTTATTTTAAGATATTAAAACCTGTGAAGCCATATCTTATATTGGAAGTAAGACCAATAAATAAAGCGATGGAAGCGTTAGAAAGCATAACTCCTATATTGAAGAAAATTTAAAATATATAAAAATGTATAAAAAGTGGTTGACAAAATTGAATTTTGATAACACTCAATTAGTAGGTTATATTATAGTTAGAGTTATAAAGTGAGGGGGGGAAATGTTAATTTGGTTATTGATATTAAGTACACAATTACACGAACAAACGGACTGGATGGGGGGGGATGGATTAAAAGGTCCCATAACTGATTGGGGCACAAGGTATTATACCGGTGATAGTATTGCTACGGCAACGGAAGGACAGGCATCTCTTATGGCAACATCATGGGATTATACCAGTACCGGTTGGTTAAGGCATAATATAGATACCACATTAAATCTACTAAATGACCACACGCAGGGGTTTATGCCTGCAAATATAAATGGGGATGCTCTTATGGATGTTATTGGTTTTGCTAGAGATACTGTTTGGTGGTACCAGAATGACGGTAATTGGAATTTTACAAAAAAGAAGGTTGGGGCGGCAGCAGCAAGTAATAAACAGACCCCATGTACTTGGGCGGTGGATATGAATGGGGATAAGCTTTCGGATATCCTTATAGCAACGCCTACGATTGGAATCGGATGGTTTGAAAATCAAAGCAATGGTAATACATGGGTATATCATAATATAAGCAATGCTACCGGATATCATAGAGTTTCTGCAGTTGATGTTGATCGGGATGATGATATGGATGTAATTGCGGTGGATAATGCTCGTAGTGTGTGGAGAGGAAATATAGTTTTATTTCGTAGAAATGGTGCGATGTTTAGTAAGGAAGCGGTCAAAACATTTGATATGTGGGACCCTGATCAGGCATGGCGTGTGTATACTGCGGATTTTAATAACGATAAATATCCTGATATTTATGCCGTTGGAGGTCATACATACATATTCTTGAATAAAGGATCAAGTGGCCCGGGTCAATTTATTACTCCGTTTAGCTACTGGTGCCCGGATATGGCAGGCAATGTAAATGTTGACTGGGATGGTGGATGGGCGGCAGATATTAATATGGATGGCTGGATGGACATTGTAACTGCTAACCAACAGGATAATGTTGCAGGACATCCTTACGGATTTTATGGACATATAAATAATGGAACAGGTTCGGGATATTCGGTTGCTTTGTTAGATTCAACTCCGGGAGGAGAATACACTGATGGTTCTATGGCAGCAGATTTAGATTTAGATGGTTTGCCAGATATAACAGGGTCATATCGTAAAGTAGGATGGCTTAGGCAAGGACCCGCAGGAATGTTTCAACAATATGCAATAGATACTGTAGATACTGTGAAACCTATCGTTAATAACCAGTCACATTGGGTTTATGCAGCAAAATTAGGTGCCGAATGTATACCGAGTATGGATTTGTTGGTTACAAATAGAGGGGCGCATATAATTTATGAAAATAATATGCTTAAGGGGTTTGCGGATATCGGAAGTCTTGAGTCTTCGATATTAAAACTTGGAACAGTAGGTTCTCCCTATACGAAATTATTGTATTTTGGGTGGGATGCATGTGTCCCGGATTCTACTACGCTTAAATTGTATTGGAGGACTACTACTGATACCATAGGCGACAGCATACTTTCTAAGGCATGGAACGGACCGTATTATACGGTGAGTAGCGCTGAAAGTATTGCATTGCCGGCAGTCCCTTGCCCGAAATATTTCCAGTATAAAGTTGAGTTCTTGCCAACAGTTAATGATTCTGAAATAGCGGCTTTATATAGGGTATGGATGAGAGATACAAGTTGTCCTTTCGGAATACAGGAACCCCAACAACTTACGGAAAATAAGACTGTTATAAGAATTATAGGTGAAAATAAAATCCTGCTTTCTGCCGGTAAAAAAATAAATAATGCAGAATTATCTATTTACAATAGTGCAGGACAAAAAGTTAGTGTGTTGTATAAAGGACTGATGGATGTTAGAGAATATACTTTTATACCTAGACTTAAAGCTAAAGGGGTATATCTTATAATCTTATCCAGCAAAAACAATCACGATCAACAGGTAATTACAGCTACAAAATTAGTTAAATACAACTAATAGAAATTGAGTTAATTTTGGACTTTTGGAGTTTTTACATAAGTAGTAAGCGCCAATCCTGTTATTGTCCAGAAGAGTAATCCAAGTTGGAAATAATTTAAGATAGTTTGAGTGATTCCATGTAATAGCATTCCAATAACCGCAAATGTATATGCAGAAACCTCGTTATTTATTTTTAATAAGGGTATAGTAACTCGTAAAAATAGTCCTATAAGTAGTAAAAATGATGTTATTCCTAATATTCCCGATTCGCATAAGTAGTTAATATAAAGATTATGCATATCAGGATGAACCGTCTTCTCTCCTTCTCCGTATTTATCGGTTATTTCTTGTGAAGTTGCAAGTCCATAACCAGTCAAGGGGTAAGATTTCATTAATTTGGGGACAATTTTCCCCCATGTATAGGGTCTAATATTTAAACTATTTGAGGAAGTAAAAGAGTTTTTAACAAGAGCTTTAAAATCTTTTTTTATAAATCCCATAAAAATGAGTGGTATAAAGAGAAAAGGTAATCCTAATTTCCAATTTTTCATTATAAGAATAATGGGGATAAGCATTGCGATTATTATTATGCCTGTTACGCATTTAGATAGTATCAAACAAATAATACCTGCTATTGTAGATATGCCTATGAATATTTTTACTTTTATGGGTATTTTTGATAGAAAAGAAACAAAAGACAACAAGATAACAGGGATAAGGTACTCTGCTAATCTATTTGAGTTATCAAAAGTCGACCCAATCCCCCACTTATCTGTATGTATCGTGAAACTGAACCATGATGTTTTTATATGGAAGTTTAGTTTTGTAAAGTATTGAATAATACCAAAAATGGAAACGATTAACATTGATAAGGCAAATATTTGCAAAATTTTATTTCTGTCTTCTTTTTGATGGGCCATCATAATAAAAGTCAGAATATAAAATGAGAATAAGATATATCCCCCAATGCTTTGTGGCTTATCATGCGAAAAAATGACGGATAATAACATTGCAAAAACAAAGCTTAATAAGGAAAATTTTAGAATGCCGGGCGGGAGTATATTCTTGAATTTTGTTTTAATCCCCCATGAAATCAGGGCAATAAGTAAAGAAAGGTATGCTAGGGCATTAATAATGGGGAGAAATAGGATAAACATAAATATTCCCCATTTTATTGTATTATCAAGTTTGTTATTCATAACGTATTTCCCGAAAGTCAGATGATTTCTTTATTATATAAGGGCTATAGCATTATAATGTCAACTAATTTAAATTATGAACTTATTCGTATCAGGGAAACAAGTATATAGTTGACAATTTGAAATATTTTTAGCAATATCTACATATGAAATTTTTGATAATATTTATACTGAGTTTACTCGTTAATACTATTATATTTGCTCTTATAGCTAAAAAATGTGAATTCAGGCTAAGAATTAGTATTATAATAATTATATTAAACGCTATATTAACGGGGATAAGCGTAAGTTTAATTGCGCCTGTGGGTATTGCTAAAACAATTTTGTTTGAATGTTTATTTTCCTGTATATTTATCGCTCTGATAGCAGTGTATAGATTTTACAGAGACCCCGAAAGGACAACCCCTGACGTGCAAAATGCAATACTCTCGCCCGCAGACGGTTTTGTACGATATATAAAATATAATGCAAATGAGACAATTATCGGAATTACTTTAACTTATCTGGATGTTCATATAAACAGAAGCCCGATTTCAGGCATAATAAAAGATATAAAACAGGTTGGCGAAGGGTTTTTGTCTCTAAAATATGAAAAAGGAATAAAAGAAAATAGACAGGTGAAAATGACGATAGATAACGGAATATTTCAAATAGGTCTTACTCTGGTTGCTTCAAGACTGGTAAGAAAAATTCTTGTGTGGGTAAAAGAAGGACAGAAAGTGAAGCAAGGAGATAGAATAGGTAAAATTGTATTTGGTAGCCAGACGGATATTATAATACCAAAATTACCTGAACTCAAAATAAAAGTAAAAGAGAAAGAACAGGTATATGCTGGACTGAGTACATTGGCAGAGTATAAAACAGTTTAATGAAGGATTTTTTAGTTGACTAAAAAAGGATTTCAGGATAAAGAGTATAAGTTAGGATAATTATTATGATGAATTTTATTATAGGGCTTATAACCGGTGTTGTTATTGTTTTTATAATTAACTGGTTCTATAAAAAGGATGCAAAGAAGGTAGCCAATGAGCTTCTTTCATCTACCGAAACTCAAAACAAACAGGATTTAGAAACTATAATAAGCAGGATTAAAGATTCTTTCGGGGAACTTTCGTTCCAGGCTTTATCAAAAAGCACGAGTGAGTTTTTGAAACTTGCAAACGAGACTCTTTCAAAACAAACACAGACCGGTGAAAAAGCACTTGAAGGGAAAAAAGAATTGATAGACCAGAATTTAAAGAATATGAAAGACACTTTGCAGAAAGTTCAGGAGATGATAACTAATTTTGAAAAAGACAGGGAAAATAAGTTTGGGGAACTTTCCACCCAGTTAAAACTTACTGCTGAACAAACAGGGAAACTACAGGAAACAACTCATCAATTACGAAGCGCATTGGCAAGTACAAAATCGCGTGGACAATGGGGTGAGCGTATGGCTGAAGACGTATTGAGGTTGTTTGGATTTATTGAAGGTATTAATTACCTAAAGCAAAAAGCATTAGAAACAGTGAGTAAACGACCTGACTATACTTTCTTATTGCCACAGGGACTTAAAGTAAATATGGATGTTAAATTCCCTCTGGATAATTATCTCCATTACCTTGAAGAAGAAGGAGAAACAGATAAAGAAAGATATAAAAGTCAGTTCCTGAAGGATGTTAAAAATAGAGTCAAAGAAGTTACGACAAGAGATTACATAAATCCGGCAGAAAATACGGTTGATTATGTGATAGTGTTTATTCCCAATGAACAGGTTTATGCTTTTATAAATCAAAACGATAGTTCTATCCTGGATGAGGCGCTAAGAAATAAAGTAATTCTTTGCTCGCCCGTTACATTATACGCAATACTTGCAGTAATTAGACAGGCAGTAGATAATTTTAATTTAGAAAAGACATCGGCACAGATTCTTTCATTGTTAGGAGCATTTTACAAGCAGTGGAGTGCTTTTTTAGAATCATTGGACAAAATGGGCAAAAGAATTGAAGAAGCGCAAAGAGAATTTAATAATTTGACTACAACTCGCAGAAATCAACTTGAAAAGCCACTTAGACAGATTGAAGATATCAGAAGACAGAAAGGGATTGCCGAAACTCCGATACTTGAAGTTAATGTTGAAAATATAGAAGAGGTTGTTTCCCAGAAAGTACAAAATCAGTTGTTTAATTAATTATGAAACCACAAGAATTACGAAAAAATTTTATTTCTTTCTTTGAAGAAAGAGAACATAAGATTGTTCCATCTTCTTCTCTTTTACCGGGGGATGACCCGACTTTGCTTTTTACTGCCGCAGGTATGGTCCAATTCAAGAAACTATGGAGTGCTGAAGTTGCTCTTCCTTACACACGAGCTGTTAGCATACAGAAATGTTTAAGGACAAGTGATTTGGAAAAAGTAGGCAAATACCCGAGGTATACTACGTTCTTTGAAATGTTAGGAAATTTTTCATTCGGAGATTATTTTAAGCAAGAGGCTATAAAATGGGCATGGGAATTTCTTACAGAAATTGTAAAACTTCCTAAAGATAAACTTTATGTAAGTGTATTTAAGGGAGATTACGGACTTAAGGAAGATACGGAAGCTTCTGATATATGGAAAAATGATATAGGTCTGGAGGAATCAAGAATATATAAATTGGGCAAAGAAGATAATTTCTGGACTCCGGTTGGTGGAAGAGGAGCTTGTGGCCCTTGCTCTGAAATTTATTATGATACCGGAAAAGAAATCGGATGCGGCAAGCCGGATTGCGGTCCCGGATGTTCTTGCAACAGATTTATGGAAATATGGAATCTTGTTTTCCCTCAATATGATTCCCAGACGGATGGTTCCTTAAAATCGCTTAAAAATAGGGGAATAGATACAGGAATGGGATTTGAAAGATTATTGCTTGTTATGGAAGGGAAGAAATCAATATTTGAACTTGAAACTTTTACTCCTATTATCGAAGAAGCATCAAAAATTTGTAATGTAAAATATGAACAAAATAAAACCGCGTTTAATATAATTGCTGACCATATAAGAACATTGACTTTCGCTATAGTAGAAGGAATTTATCCTTCTAATATAGGACGCGGATACGTTTTAAGACATATTTTGCGTCGCGCGCAGGGACGTGCGTACGAAATGGGTATAAAACAGGCTTTTATGTATAAACTTGTGTCTACAGTCGCAGATTTGATGAAGGAACAATACCCGGAACTGGTTGCAAGACGCGAAATCATAGCTGTGATAGTTAAGTCCGAGGAAGAAAGCTTTTTAAAAACGCTGGAACAAGGAACAATGGTATTTAATAATATTATGAAAGAACTTGAAACCGATGAAATATCGGGAGATGCGATATTTAAACTGTATGACACTTATGGTTTCCCACCCGATTTAACTTATGAACTTTCAGAAAGAGAAGGGAAAAAAGCCGACAAAGAAGGATTTCAAAAACTTATGGAATCTTCGAAAGAAAAGGCAAGAGCCGTTTCAAAATTTGAAGATGTTAAAGGTAAAATAGAATATTTTTCACTTGGAAAAACTGATAAAAAAAGTGAATTTATTGGTTATGATACTACTCAAGCAGATGCAACAGTTATATTTGAAAAAGGAAAAAGATGGCTTGTGCTTGATAAAACTCCATTTTATGCTGAAAGTGGCGGACAAGTTGGTGATAAAGGGAAAATATTTAATAATGACTTTGAATTTAATGTAGAAGATACACAAATTATAGAAGGAGAAAGAGTTCATATTGGAAAATTTAAGAAAGAAGCAAATAAAGAAATAATCAATGAAAAAGTTAAATGCGAGATAGATAGCCCATGGCGAAAAGCATTGGAGTGTAATCATACCGCAACTCATCTTCTTCACAGTGCATTAAGGAAAGTTTTAGGAGATTGGGTTCATCAGGAAGGAAGTCTTGTAGAGGCAGAGCGACTAAGGTTTGATTTTACTCATTTCAGTCACCTTGAAACATCAGAAATTGAAAAAATAGAAGATATAGTAAATGACTGGATTGAAGAGAATATAAAAGTTGAGATTTCGGAAATTCCTATGGAAGAAGCTATAAAAAAAGGGGCAATGGCAATTTTTACGGAGAAATATGGTGATGTGGTAAGAATGGTGAAAATTGGAGATATATCCAATGAACTTTGTGGGGGAACTCATTTGAGAAATACTTCTGAGATGAGAGCTTTTAAAATTGTTTCTGAAGGGAGTATTCATACAGGAGTAAGACGTATAGAGGCAATTACAGGGAAATATGCTATTGAATGGTTCAATAAGTGCGATAAGGCAATAAAAGAATTTTCTACAGAACTTGGAGTTAAAATTGAACAGGTAATGCCTAAAATAGTAGAATTAATGGCTGTGGAAAAGGAATTAAGAAGTAAACTAGTTCAAATTGAGCGTAATGGAATATTAGCTCTTGTGCCTGAGATTCTTGAAAATAAAAAGACAATAAATAATATAGATATAATAGTTTATGGTGTGCCTGCTGCTGAAGTTAATGTATTACGTGATTTAGCCGATAAATTAAGAAGCCATAAGAATACAGTAGGTGTTATTGGTGCAATAACTAATGAAAAGCCGCTTTTTATTATTTTTGTGTCAGATGATTTAATTACAAAGTTGAATGCCGGTAAAATTGCTGTTGCGATAGGTAAATTATCTGGCGGTGGGGGAGGGGGCAAGAATACAATTGCTCAATCTGGTGGTAAAGCAGGAGTAAATTTAGACGAGATTTTTAATAAAGTTCCGGAGATAGTTCAGGGATTTCTATCTTAGAGCGTATAGCCGATATTAAAGAACCATTGTTGTTCTTTATCATTTCCCGAGTCTAACAGTTTTCTTCCGTAATCTATTCGAATAGGTCCAATTGGTGTGCGGTATCGTAATCCTATTCCCAATCCAAATTTTATATTTGTTATAGCTATGTTTTTGCTCTCTTGCCATACATTACCCATATCCATAAAATAAGCGATTTCAAAATTTTTTATTGTGGGTATTCTATATTCCAGATTTAATAATCCCAGCCAATTTTCGCCATATTTTGTATCTATTATGTTTTGATATCCACGGATTGCGTCAGTTCCACCTAGTAAAAATTTAGATTCTTCAGGAGAGATACCAGTTATGCCACCAAATTTTATTCTACTAACTACTGTTGTTGCATAAAATGGTGCATAGTAGGTAAAATCAGCCAGAAACTTTTGAAATGAAAAATCTCCGCCTAAGAATTCACCGGCATATTCATAAGATATTGCGCTTAAAGCTCCGTGTCTTGGGTAGAATACATCTGACCTACTATCCCAGCTTAGGGATAAAGTTAAAGAATTTGCACGGTTTTTATCTCCTATTACAGTTCCTTCCTCATGTATTATTTCGTAATTATAAATAATAAAAGATTGTAAAAATTTACCAATATATTTTCCCAATCTTCCCTGGATTCCGATGTAATAATTAAAGGTGCTATCTTCCCTGTTGGCATTGAATTCATAATAGGGGGCAGCTTGAGCCTTAAAAGAACTATTAATAAAATACGGCTCGGAGTAAAGGATGTCTAGTCTGCCATTCTGGAGTTCATTTAAATTAATAGGGTTAATTTCGTAATTGAATTTGGCTTCTATTTTTTGTCCGTTCCCCCATAGGTTCATATGTCCCCATCCTAATTCAAACCATGTTCTTATTGCCGGATTGTTATACAAACCACCTCCACTGCTTACCCATCGTCGTTTTTTTTCTTCCAGAATAAAAATAACATTGAGTGTGTCGGGAGTTTCTCCCGTCTGATGTGCTCTTTCAAGGGCGGGAAGTTCAAATTTAACAGATTCAAATAATTCAGTGCCATAAATTTTTGCCTGTGATTCATATAATTTAGTAGGAGAATATAGCTCTCCTTTTTTAAATGTGAGTTCACGTTCAATTATTTGTCTGCGAGTTTTTGTTTTCCCCCTGAATGTTAAATCCCCAAATCTTGCAATGTGGTATTCATTAATCTTAAAACAAACTATAACATTGAAAGAATCACAGAGTATAAGAGAATCATTTATTTCTGCATAAGCATAGCCTTTTTGAGAATAGAAATCTGCAAGGGTGTATTTTGCTAAAATAATAGCTTCTTCGTTCATAAGAGTATTTGCTCGTAGTTTAGAAAGATTCTTTAATTGTTCAGTGGAAAAATTTTTATTTCCTTCAAATATAATATCTTTAATAGTGGTCCCTTTGCCTTCATCCAGAGATATCTTGCAATTTATCTGTTTCCTTTTTATGTTTACGGTAGTTTCAAATTTTTTAATTTTTACTTGTTTAAATCCTTTACTTTTGTAAAAATTGACAAGCCTTTTTTCATCCATTTTTGCCTGAAATTCATCATATGGGCGGCCCTTAGAAGTATGTATAATGGTTTTTAATTTTTTCGGTGAAATTGATTTGCATCCATCGAATTTTATACTTTTTACTATAAATTCCGGTGGTGTAGATAATAACAAGAACATTAAACACAGCATTTTAATATATTTTTTCTATTTTTATCCCTGAATAATAATGTTTAAGTATGCTTTTATAATCAAAGCCTTGTTTTGACATACCGACAGCTCCATACTGACATAATCCAATACCATGCCCGTAACCTTTGCCACTAATTGTTATTTTATCTCCGGCATCTTTTATTTCTAAAAAAGTGCTTTTAAGCCCTAATTTTGCTCTTACCTGATCTCCCTTTAGGATGCAGTCAGCATCGGGAATTTGAAGTTCTACCACTCTGCCCGATTTGTCTCTTTTAGTTATTGAAAAAGAGTTGCCTTTTACTCCTAATTTTTCGAAAAATGATGCCCGTGGAAAAGAGCATTCCCATCTATAGTTTGGGTATGATTTACAAAATTGGCAGGGTGTACTTTTTAAGTAAGGAGCCTTTCCATTGGCTGTTCTACCTCCACAATTAGAAGAATATTGGGTTCCCACTGTTTCTCCGTTATAAGTGCATACTATGCCCTGAGTTTCTTCAATTGCTTTATCTATAAAATCTACTTCCGCTTCTATACCTTTATACACCTGAGCTTCTACCCCTGATGTTAAATCGTAGCACTCTGTTCCCGGTTTTATTAAATGGAGAGCAAAACTGCGGCTTGCTATAATTTGTGCTTTTAAAGCTTCCATCTCGGTAGTTTTTAATTCGCAAGGAACGACTCCTTTCAGATAGCTTTCCATATCTACTTTGTTTACTACCAGAAAATTGGATTGTTTATTGTAGATAAGTAAATTCCCCCTGAATTTTTTGCTGTTAAATTCCAGTATGCCTTTGTCGGATGTTACTTCAAAGGGTGTTTGAATCTTATTTAAAGCTCTGCCGTCAAGTTGTATTGAAGACGTAGTTATTTCCAAGGAATTGCCTTTTGCGGTGGCATTGTCATTTTTTACGGAAATATTATTACCTTTGATTTCTATTTTGTCGAATCTCCCTAATGATATTTTGATGGTTGGAATGCCTTTGAGCTTGGAAGTTCGTGTTGGTATTTGATAAACAGGTGCGCATCCTACTATAAAGATTATCAATACAAAACAAAACAAATTTCTCTTCATATTATTTTATAAGTGCTTATTTTACTTTTAAATTCCTTCGTGCGTTTTTTTATATTAGAAGAAGCGAACAAATCACCTGCTACACATATCCCATCAGCTTTTGTGGATAAGATTTGAACGATATTATTTAATGTAATTCCACCTATTCCTAATACTGGGATGTGTACAGCAGATTTAATTTTGGAGAGTATATTTAAGGAAGTAATAGGTTTGGATGCTGTTTTAGAAGGGAACAGACACCCGACTCCTAAATAATCGGCTCCCATTTTTTCAGCGTTTTTAGCTTTTTCTACTGTGTTTGCCGAGATTCCGATTATTTTGCCGGGAAACAACTTTCTTGCATATTGTATTGGAATGTCTGTTTCCCCAAGATGAACTCCATCTGCATTTACGGCAAACGCAATGTCAAGCCTATCATTAACGATGAATGGAATGTTGAATTTCTGAGTAATTTTTCTTACCAGCAGGGCGTCTTCAAGAAAAGATTTAACTTCTGTTAATTTTTCGCGTAATTGGATTACAGTTGCCCCATTTTTGCATAAATCCGTTACAATAGTTGTTAGGGAAGAAAGGTTATTATTTTTTATGTATTTTTTATCGAGTATTACATAAAAGCTGAAGTCTGTTTTATTCTTTGCAGGGAGACATTTAGAAAGTTTGATGTTCATTGTTTTTTCGATGTCATAAATTTTAAAGCGTATCTCTTTGATATCAGAAGATAAAGGAGTATCAAGTAATTTAGTAAATTCTTCTATAACACGGCATCCTTCTTGTGCTCGTTTAAAGTTTCTGTTTGTCAGTTCAGGTATGTTTTTATAAGAATAAGTGTCAAAATCTTTGTTTTTTCCTAAATCCTTGGAGGTGTCTCTGTATTCAAGGGTTTCTATTTTTTTGCTTAGTTTTCTAATTTTATGGCGTTCGGTTTTTATTTGTTTTGTCAATTGCGCATCTTTGATTACAAATCTTGCGATTTCTTCTACGACCCTCAATCCTTCTGTTATACGGTTGATGTTTGCATCAATTATTTGAAGTGTTTTAGTGTTCATTAAATTCTAAAAATAAGTGAATTCTTGCTTATTGTCAATTTTTTATTGACTTTTAGCCAGATAAATATAGTTTATATTCATTATATTCAAGAAATAAAAAAGATACAGGGATAGAACAAACAATAGTAATTTAAGGGGAGCTAATTTTTAGTTAGGAGGGGAAATGGAAGAGTTTTTCTTATTGAGTTTGGTAATTGTTATTAGTGTTATAGGACTTATTACTGCTTACTTCCTTGCCAGATGGGTTCTTAGAAAAGACGTTGGCGATGAAGCAATGCAGAAGATTTCAAATGCCATAAAAGAAGGTGCGGAGGCATTTTTACGGCGTCAGTTCAAAACTATTATTATACTTACTATTGTATTTGCTGTAATACTGTTTGTTGGATATGGTTTTATAAGGGCACACAGGGATTTTGACCCGGTTGGAACTTCAATCGGATTGGCTTTCTGGATAACATTTTCTTTTGTTCTCGGGGCTATCTGTTCGTTAGTTTCCGGATATATAGGAATGTGGATAAGTATAAGAAGCAATATTCGTTCTGCGGCAGGAGCTGTAAAAGGTGTTAATGAGGCATTACAAATTGCATTAAGGGGTGGTGCAGTATCGGGGCTGATGGTTGTTGCTATGAGTTTGCTGGGTGTTAGTGGGCTTTATGCTCTTGTGCAATATGTGGGAGGAGTTGAACCTACAAAAATTCCGTTTGTTATAGTTGGGTTTGCTTTTGGCGCTTCTTTTGTTGCTCTATTTGCCCAGCTTGGTGGTGGAATTTATACGAAAGCGGCTGATGTAGGAGCTGACCTTGTCGGAAAAGTTGAAGCCGGAATTCCTGAAGATGACCCAAGAAACCCTGCAGTTATAGCTGACCTTGTAGGTGACAATGTAGGCGATTGTGCCGGTAGAGGAGCAGATTTGTTTGAATCCACTGCGGCTGAAAATATTGGGGCGATGATACTTGGTGCGGCTATGGCGTTAAAAGTGCCGAATGCTTCACCTGTATGGATTATAGGGGTTATGATGTTCCCTCTTGTTGCGCGTGCCTTTGGAATTATAGCGTCAATTATTGGAATACTTTCGGTTAAAGTTAAAAACAATGAAGACCCTATGAAATCATTGAACAGGGGGTATTATTTTGCGGTTGTTCTTGCTATGATAGGTTTTGGTATCGCGACCAGATGGTTATTGAATAGTGATACTGCGCCGAATGCATGGTTGCATTTTTTTGCCTGTGGAATTATAGGAGTTGTAACTTCAATATTTTTTGTATATATCACACAATATTATACGGAATATAAATACAGACCTACGTTATCAATTGCGAGAGCTAGCCAGACGGGACCTGCAACAAATATAATTGCAGGATTGGGTGTGGCTTTTGAATGTGCTGCTTTGCCTGTGATTGTTATTTCTGCGGCTATACTCGGGTCGTATTATCTTGGAAAAACTTCGGGACTTTTAGATGCGGGATTATTTGGAACTGCGGTTGCTACTATGGGGATGCTTGCAACTGCGGCATATATACTTGCTATGGATACTTTTGGTCCTATCGTTGATAATGCAGGTGGGATAGTAGAAATGAGTCAACAACCAAAAGAAATAAGAGAAAAAATAGATAGACTTGATGCGATGGGAAATACTACAAAAGCGCTTACTAAAGGGTATGCAATAGGTTCAGCGGCTCTCGCTGCATTTCTTTTGTTCAGCGCATACCTTGATGAAGTGAAAAATTATGGACTTAACCTTATAAGTGTTGACATAGCGAAACCGGAGGTATTTGTTGGAGCGCTTTTGGGAGCAATGCTTGTATTCCTGTTCGCAAGTTTTGCAATTAAAGCAGTTGGTAAAGCTGCGTATTATGTTATAAATGATGTTAGGGCCCAATTCAAAGAGAAACCGGGTATTTTAGCGGGAACAGAAAAACCCGATTACGGTAGAACTGTTGATATTGTAACAAAAGGCGCATTAAAAGAAATGATAGTTCCGGGTTTATTGCCGATACTCTTTCCCATTGCAGTTGGGGTTATATTTAAACTGTTTGGTGTTGGAGCGGAAACCGTTGCAGCGTTTCTTATGGTAGGAACTATTGTCGGAGTAATTTTAGCGTTATTTCTAAATAATGGTGGTGGCGCGTGGGATAATGCAAAGAAATATATAGAGCTTGGAAATTTTGGCGGCAAAGGCTCGGATGCGCATAAAGCTGCGGTTGTGGGGGATACGGTAGGTGATCCTTGCAAAGATACTGCGGGACCTTCTTTACATGTGCTTATAAAATTGCTTGCAACTATCACGCTTGTGTTGGCGCCGTTGTTTATATAAATTAATACTATATTTTACTAAAAGTAAAATACAGTATAGATATCTGTTTGTTGTTGCTTAAAAGGGACTCTATATAATTTTTTATCCGCTGGTTTTCATTACTTCTTGGATTATTTGTATTACAGTGTTATAAAAAAAAGTAAGTAAAATAGATACACTAAAATTGACCTGTTATTTTGAACGACCAGTTTTGTGTTGAGTTAGTATTGGTTTTAAAAGTAGTTTCGTAATTAAACCGTATTAACAGGAACTTGAAAAGTGTTAAGTTAGTTCCGCAACCTGGAGTAAGAGCATAAGAGGATACGGATGCATTATAGCTGTTTTCTTTTAGTCCACCGAGATATATATTAAAATAATTAATTCCAAACCTTAAAACATTATCGTAATTCAATTTTATTTCTGAGTAAGGTAGAATGATGGATTCATTATATTTATTTTCAGAAGTGCTGTAATTGAAAGTCAATTTTGTTCTATATATTGGATTCCACGGATGATTCCATTCGGAATAAAAAATATGGGTTTCATTAAGAGGATAAGTCTTAATAATATCTTTCCTCCCTGAAAGTATAAGTAGTCCTACTTTTTTAGTATTCCATTCTGCTCTTAACTCATCGGTCGTTGATATTTTTAAATTGGGCAAGCTATAATAAGATAATCCACTTGTATTTACAGTATGATTTCCCCATAACAATAGTTCAACAGTTGGTGTGAATTGGGGAGTGATGGAATAGCTGTTTATTTCAGTTATTCTTGAAACTTGTAAGTCTGAAACAGGAGATAATGTTAGTAAAGGAATATGATAATTAGCAGAAGTGTTTTCTATGTATTCAAAAAGACTTTTACCGCTGTTAAACGAGCAATTAAAAATGCTGAACGGCGAATACCAGATTCCGGGGGCTATATTCAAGTTAGTATAAAAATTCTGCGTCCATGATATATCTTTGGTCTCTATAAACATATAATTAATTCTCTCATTATTATAATTCCCGGTATAATATATTCCGGGGATAACATCAATATTAAAGGCTGTACGAATTTCATTCCCATTTTTATTATTTTTACCATTAGTATAATAGTTATTGAATTTTAATAACAGGTCATTATTTATTTTGAAAGGGAGAGAAAGTGTGGTTTTTACCATATATTCATTAAAAGTGTTTTCCGAGTCTGCGGTTAATTCTACAAATCCATTATTCAAAGTTGTATTCAACTTGATTTTTGAGTTGAATTTTTCAAATTCGTAATTGCTGCCTGCCTTTAATAAAAGTTCGTTAATATCAGGTAAATTTGCCTTGCTGATAGATATGTAAGTCTGTGGTAAAACAGGATTGGCATAGGAAAGCTTCCCTGAGATATTTTTAGAGATATTTGTACTTTCTAAAGAATCTATTTGAGTCTCTTTTTTCGTATCAACATCCAGATATAAAAAATGAATAGGCTCTATATTCCCTGCTATACTGTAGCTCTCTTTTAACTTCCCATAAAGTCTTTCTGCTTTCCCAAAATCATTAAAATCCCTAGAATATGTAGTATAATTTGCATTTATACCGAGAGCATTATAACCTGTAATCATATCATAAGAACAGGCATAATCCCTATTGTTATTTACAGCTACCTGAGGGACTACTTTTATTCTCTTTTCCTCTCCTCCCTTGGATTGGATTAGCCCTGATAATGAAAGAATGTTCTCGTTTTCAAAGGACATTACTGCCGGTGTTATTTCTAAATTATTCCCAAAATTTATAGACGGCTGAACGGAATAAAACATGTCTTCTCCTTCTCTTTCAACGGAAGAATATTGAACCTGTATTTTGCTAAAATCAGAAATAATACCTTCTTTAAGGAATAGCAACCTTCCTTCCGTATAATCAACTATATAATCTATCCCTCTGGTTTGTGTTTCATTGTCTACGTACATATGTTCACTTCCTATTACTATTGGTTTATAGGATAGATAATAGTAATTAGAATTAGAAGAAAAGTTTATGGACATACTGTAAGTATGAACCCCATCAGTATATGTTTCATCCGGGAAAGGTCTTTTTTGTGGAAATATAAGGAATCCGAGGTCAAGATTTATAAATTCAGGATCTATTTTATTATCATTATTCCTATCTATGCCGAAAGAATAAAGCGAATGCTTATTTCCTATCGTATCTGTAATTTCTAAAGTCAATGAATTAGGTATTATATTAGGTCCCAGAGAATAAACATTTTCCATCATATGATTTTTTATGCTGTCTGATTGGATTATAATTTCCTTGGTGCCCAAAAGAATAACAATATTATCAGTGGTATTTTTGGCAGATTTGAAGTGAATAATGCCTCTTTTATAATCAATAAAATAGTCAATATTATTTATTAAAGGGTCAAAATCTCCTGTGATTCCGCTTATTGTAAAATTTTTTCTTGTCTTAGGCGAATCGCTAAAAGAATTATGATCATCAACAAATATAGTATCGTAACTTTTTGTTATGGGAAAAGTTATTGTATCTATGGAATAGAAAGTATTTTTTAAATAAAAATTATCGTTAAGAGTAAGTTTTTTTTGAATTGAACAACCTGTGAAAAAATCGTTTCTAAAACTTGATTTTATCTGTCCTGCTTGTATATCCATACATATCCGTGTTTTTAGACTCCCGCCGTAAGTTGAAAATTGCGGGAGCAGATTAAACTCATTATATTCTGTTTTCAGGAATCCAAGGTCTGTTTTATAAATAAGATCCCGATTTGTTCCTCTGTATCCAAGCCCATAAATTATTTGAGACTTATCGGTATTGTTGTAATAAAGAGAAAGACTTCGGTTGTTTTTGTCCTGTGTAATAACTTGCATATCAATGTTTGTATCCTGGCTAGATGAACCTGTCGTATAATAAGCCATTCCCTGAAGTTTTGTATCAAGATTTTTTATCAGTTTCAGGTGTCCACCGGATTCATCAACGTAAAAAAGCTTTTTTCTTGCTTTTTGGGGAGGAATTATTTCCTTTACCTGCCATTCCTGTTTATCGGTATTTAAAAACTCAATACTATGGGAAGTAACTGCAAAAATAAATTTATCTTTCCGATAGCAGTCAATAATAGAATCTGTTAAAAGTCCATTCATATGATTATAAAAAGTTTTTTGCTTTTTAAGGATATCATAGATAACCAGTCCTTTATTTGTAGCAAGTAAAAGCGTTCCCCCTCCAATACATATGCCGTTAATTTTGTCGTAGATTTCAATATTTCTGAATTCAGCCCAGTTGTCGGAATGGGGATCATATAAATAAATTTTATTGTTATTCGTTAAAGCAAATATGGAATCGTTGATATTATCATAATCCAGGATTTGAAAGGAGTTATAGGTAGACCACTTTTCAATCTCTTTTGTATATGAAGCAAAAGACTTATCGGAAATAAACCAGATTTTTCCCGGAGTATTGATTATAAAATCATAATTATCTTTTGAAGTTATGGGGTTTTCTTCTGTTTTTTCAAATTTAAGATTATACTTCAAAATGCCGTCGTGTGTGGCAAGCCAGATATAATTATTCTGCATTAACATATCGTTTATTTTTAAGCTTAATACGGGTTCTATTTTTTCATTGTACTTGTTAAATTTTTGGAGTCCCGAGTCACTGCCTAGCCAAACATATTCCTCGTCAAAATCGATAGTTTTAATTTTTGAAAGTGTATCATAAGTACACCAATCGTTTATTTTAATATCTGCAGAAGCTATACCATTTTCGGTGGCTACCCATAAAATTCCCTCATCATATCCTATTACTTTAATCCTGTTGTCCGGTATTCCGTTTGAACTATTGATATTCCCCCATGTTTCTGCATTCCGGTCAAAAGTATAGATTCCATAGGGGGTAGATATGAACAGAAAGTTAGATATAGATGCTTCTCCGCTGCCGTCAAAAAATATTGAGTGACCGCAAATTGGTTTGCCTGTCAGATTAAAAACTAATAAAATTAAAATAGCGCCCAAGGTTATTGTGTTATAAATCCTGAAGGGATATTTTCAGGACTATTTTCAAAAGTATTTTCCGGTCTTTTTAATAAAAACTTTTCTTTTGTAATATAAGAACCATATTTCCTTCTTTCCTCTCCTATTGAGAATATTTGGATTGCAGAATCTCTTTCAACGGGACATCTTGACTCACAGATTCCGCATCCCATACAAATATCCTTTCTTACCGTTGGTCTTAACAGTGAAATATTATCAATCGTTCTGGCAATAGAATCTATTGCGTTATAAGGACAGGCTTCATCACAGATAAGACAGTTTTTTTGTTCTGCCCATGCAATACATCTTTCCTTATCAATTACTGCAGTTCCTATTTTTGCGTAAGTTTTTTCTTCTTGAGAAAGGTTTCTTATTGCTGATGTTGGACATATTTTACCACAGCCGGTACAGTCTTTTTCACAACCTCCTATTCTTGAAACAAGCATCGGAGTGAGTATCCCATTAATTCCTGCTTCCATCAAGGTCGGTTGAAGCCCTTTAGTTGGACAGATTTTCATGCATTTTGCACAACGGATGCAGGTTTTTAAGAAATCTATCTCAGGAAGCGCCCCGGGAGGTCTTATAAGTCTTATAGATATTTTGGGAGAAATATATTTAAGAAGAGGAATAGTAATTATACTTGTACCTACGGATGTCATAAAAGCTCTCCTTTCAAGATTGAATGGAGAAGATAATAAGCTTTTTTTGTATTTAATAAGACCTAGATTGCATTCGTTCTGGCATCGGAAACAAGAAATGCATTCTCCTGCATCAATTGATGAATTTTCAGTATCTATGGCACTGGTAGGACATATATTTTTACAAAATTTACATTTTCGGCAGTTTTTTATAAAAGAAAATTTGAATAATGAGAATTTTGATAAAAGAGCAAACAACCCACCAAGCGGACAAAAATTACGACACCAAAATCTTGTGTCTATGAAGGATAATGCTAAAACTATGATTAAGGATACTAAGCCAATAAATATATCTTTAGAGTTGTGAAGGGGATAGAGTGTTAGATTAAAAAAACGTTCGGTAATTATAATAGGATCAAATAAGTAAACGAGTGAAATTCCAAATATGCCGTTAATAATAAGAAAAAGAAAAATAAAATATTTGGTATTTTTAAATAAGTTGCTGAAAGATTTATTTTTTTTATGCAGAATAAGGTCGAAAATATCTATAAAAGTGCCGAGAGGGCATATGTATCCACAAAAAATTCTTCCGAATAGCAAGGAAATGATAATAAAAGAAAATGAAAATAAAAAAGAAATCAATAAAGTGTGAGAGACTATGCTTGTAATAATAAAGACTAAAGGGTCATATTTAAAAAATATGTTCTGGAAGCTTTGTGTTGAGCTATATTTAGTTTGAAGAAAACACAATACAAATATAAAAAGGAAAGAAAGTTGAATACCCCATCTGGGCATTCTTTTATTTTTAATAAGTTTTTTAAACAATTTTTATTTTGAAAATATAACCTATTTATGGTTAACAAGCAGGGAAACAGACTTATTCGACGTCTACTTTTCTTATGTTCATGTTATCGGTTTCAATTTCGCCAAATCCGAGTTTAGATGCTTCAACTATGTATTTTACATCTTTACCTCTGAAAGACTTATCATACCATGGGGTGATTCCTACCGTATAAGAATCGACCGCTACAGGATCAATCCCGGCAATTACAGTATTGAGAATGACTGTTTTTCCGGGACCTCCTGGCCCTCCGCTTGTAAGTGCCCGTGTAGCATCGACTATGGTAAGATCGGGCTTAATGACTTTTAGAAGTTCGGCAACTGCAAGATGAATATTGACTTTATGAAAATACGCTCTGTCCCACACCAATCCCATAAGGTTTTTAATTCCAAGACTTACACCGGTTGCAGAATGTGATTTAGCGGTTGGAATGTTTATTAGTTTATCTACTTTTTGGAGTTCACGTGAGATTTTTACTTTTTTTAGTTCCTGCCCATTCGGAACATTAACTTCAACAAATTGTCTTTCTTTATCTGGGGTAAGGATAGAAACTTTTTTATCAATTTGTGTGTCCATTATGGAAGAATTTTTCGTACAAAGCTCAGCGTTCTGTATAGTATAATCAAGTATTATTATTTTTGAAGCCCCTGCGGAAAGGCATAGTTCTGTAATCTGTTTTACAATATTAACGCTTGTCGTTGCACCCCATTCGCTATTTGAAGCGAAAGAAATATTGGGTTTCAATAGTACGCGGTCTCCTTGTTTAACAAAAGCTCCAATTCCACCAATTAAATCTAGTGCGGGTTTAACGAGTTTTGTTTTGTTGCCAGTGGCTACAGCAATGATGGGACCTGCTTTTTCACTCTTGTTCTCTCCGCCGGATATAAACTTAGGAACTAACGAAATTGCCAACATTCCTGCACCAAATTTTAAAAATTCCCTTCGTGTAATTTTTTTCATAAATCTTATTATTTGATTGCAGAAGATATGTTCTGGGCGAAGAATTTAGCTACATCAAGAGTAGATTGTGTTTTTGCGTAAATGGTTATGGAGACAAAAAATTTATCCTGTCTGAAATCTATACGATAGTCAAAAAGTAAAGTTTCGTCAATCCTTGCCTCAGTGCCAGCAGAATTAGTTGTCCAAGGCGTTCCTGTCCCACTTGTCCCATTATGATATACGTTTTTGGCTCCTGTTGAATCTGTTTGGTCATATATTCTGACTTCAAGACTATCCGTAGAGCTTTTATACTTCTGGAATGCGCATTTAACGAAACTATTATCAGTATATGTTGGAGCAGCCCCATCAATAAGAGCACATAATTGTGTTTCATTTTCCGCTATGCTCATTGTGCCGCTTCTTGTCCAGTTGCTAATCTCATTATCTGTGGGCATAATATCAACAACATCTTTGCTCGTAGTAGTATTTTGGTCCTTCTTCCTGCATCCGGATGAAAAAAGTAATAAAACTATTATTGGAAAAATAAAATATTTCATAAATCCCCCTAATTCTTTCCAAATATAAGGAAAATATTATATTAAAATTAGTTTTTTAGTTATAATACAATTATTAGTACTTAATTTAGCGAAATAAACTCCGGATGACAGATATTTAGTGTTTATAACCACATTGTAAACCCCTGCCTCTTTTTCTTCATTTACAATTGTCTTTACAGCTCTACCGATGAGGTCGTAAATCTTCAATGAAATCTTAGTTTTGGCAGTAAGCGAGTAATAGATAGTTGTAAAACTAATAGATGTATTAATAGAAAGCTTAGTGTTTTGTGGTGTTATTAGTGGAAGGTTTTCTACTCCTACTACTGCCTCTGATATGTTAAGAGCAAATAGTTTTAGCGTATCAAGAGCAGGTTGTGTTTTATTATAAATGGTTATGGAGACAAAAAATTTATCCTGTCTGAAATCTGTACGATAATCAAATAATAAGGTTTCATCAATCCTTGCCTCAGTGCCTGCAAAATTAGTTGTCCATGGTGTTCCTGTTCCACTTGCCGTATTATGATATACGTTTTTTGCTCCTGTTGAATCCGTTTGATCAAAAATTCTGACATCAAGACTGTCGACAGTGCCTTTGTATTTTTGAAAAGCACAATTATGGAAGCCGTTATTAACGTATAATTGGCCTGCTCCATCAATAAGGGCATATAATTCACTATCATTTTCTGCGGTTTTCATTGTTCCACTCTTTGTCCAGTTGCCGATTTCGTTATCCTCAGGCAAAAGATTAATTACATTCTGAGATGCAAATATATTATTTTCTTTCCCCGGGAAAGAGAATAATATAAAGGTTATTGTTAGAGCAAAAAATCTCATATTAATGTAAAATACTTATTTTTTGTGTAAACATTTTTTCCTGTGTGTAGAGGCTTAAAAAGTAAGTTCCTGTGGGCAAGTTGACATTCAAATTCTTGAAATTATGAGTCCCTTGCTTAAGATAACCTTGATATAGATTTGTTTCAAACCTTCCGGAAGAATTATATATGTCAAGAT